>Ga0209297_1000107_pt1 | contig 55334 bp, 54 predicted proteins | sample S_130805_MF_Meta_FD_187322 | JGI IMG/M metagenome (GOLD analysis project Ga0209297, IMG submission 187322) | Freshwater microbial communities from Lake Simoncouche, Canada to study carbon cycling - S_130805_MF_MetaG (SPAdes) (version 2) | ecosystem: Environmental > Aquatic > Freshwater > Lake ...
CACTGTCAACCTTGCAGCCTCAATTGCCGCCAAGGGGTTCACAGTTGGCGTCCTTGATGCCGACATCTGGGGTTTTTCGGTGCCCCGCATGCTCGGTCTAGATCAGCGCCTCGAGGCCGAACATGATCCCGTTTCTGATCGACCCAAGATCCAGCCCAACAAACGAGTTGTCGGCAAGGGTCTTCTCAAAGTGGTGTCCACTGGTTTCCTTGTCGAGAACGAAAGCACTGCTTTGATGTGGCGTGGGCTCATGCTCACCAAGGCCGTCGAACAATTTCTCAACGATGTGGCGTGGGGCGAACTCGACTATTTGCTCATCGACATGCCGCCCGGAACTGGGGACGTGCAAATGGGTCTGTCGCGCATGTTGCCCCGTACCGACATGATCATCGTGACGACTCCAGCAGTGAGTGCACAAAAAGTTGCCATCCGCGCTGCCGATATGGCCCGTCGTTCGTATTTACGAATCGCCGGCGTGATCGAAAACATGAGCGCGTTTGTTTGCGACCACGGAACCTCGTATCCATTATTCGGAACTGGCGGCGGTCAGGCACTTGCCGATGAAATTGGTGCACCGCTTTTGGGACAGATTCCGATTGAGTCGTCGGTGGCTGAAGGTGGAGATATCGGTGAACCAGTTTCACTTGCTGGTGTTGGCCTGGCGGCCGATGCATTCCGCGCCATTGCAACATTGATCGTCACCGAAACCGTGCCACCCGTACAGATGGCCGATTGTTCTGCTCGCACATTCAGCGAGTCAGAAGTATCACTTCGCCCGCGCGACAAATAATTAGCGGCGAAGGCGCAAACTATTTGCAACTACAAAAGCACTTGACAACGCCATCGCTAATCCGGCAAGTACGGGGTTCATGAGTCCAGCAACTGCCAGTGGTAGAGCAGCGACGTTGTAAGCGAATGCCCAAAACAAATTGGCCCGAATAACTCTGAGCGTTCGCCGACTTAATGCGAGGGCTTTGGGCACTACAGCTAAGTCACCACTTACGATCGTTAAGTCTCCGGCTTCCATCGCTGCATCTGTTCCGGTGCCCATTGCAATTCCGAGATCAGCTGCAACTAGCGCTGCTGCATCGTTCACTCCATCACCAACCATGGCGACACTTGCCCCGCTCGCTTGCAATTCGGTGACTATACGTAACTTGTCAGCAGGTAATACACCGCTTCGCGTTTCACTGACATCAATACCGACTTGTTTGGCAACTTGGTGCACTGGACCAATCGAGTCACCAGAGACAATCATGGGCCGCACACCCAGCGCACGTAGTTCGGCAACGATCGCTGCAGCCGTTGGCTTGATTTGATCACTCACATCAAAGCGAGCGACAACTCGCCCATCAACACTTGCTTCAACAACTGTCACAACTGAATCATGCTGATTTGTTGATCGTCCAACAGTGATGCGCTGACCGTTTACTAACGCAGACACTCCTACACCAGGGATGTTGACAAACTCTTCAATCAGCGCAGAAGCCACAACACCACGATCACGTAAACCATTCACGACTGCCCGCGCAATGGGATGTTCACTCTGCGACTCCACTGCCATCACAGCAGATAAATACTCGGGCTCAATTTCGTCAACACGTTGAAGGGTCATGAATCCGGTGGTGAGAGTGCCCGTCTTATCAAACACAATCGTGTCAATTCCACGAGTTGCCTCAAGAACATGTGCACCCTTAATGATGATGCCTTCTCGTGCTGCCCGACTTGTTCCGACCAAGAGTGCAACGGGTGTCGCTAGCCCCAATGCACATGGGCAGGCAATGATTAACACTGAGACGGCCGCCTGGAACGATCGCTGTGTATCACTAGTAATGATGAGCCAAGTAACCAAAGTGACCAAAGACAGACTCAAGACAACCGGAACGAATACCGAACTCACGCGATCGGCAAGTCGTTGGATCGGTGCTTTGCCATCTTGGGCTTTTTCAACAAGCCGTGCCATCTGCGACAGAACTGTGTCACGACCAATACGCGTAGCACGAATAAGTAGGCGGCCATTGGTATTGAGAGTGCCACCTGTAACCGAATCACCTACTGAAATTTCGATAGGGATACTCTCGCCAGTAACCATGCTGCGATCGACTGCACTTTGGCCTTCAACCACCACCCCGTCAGTCGCAATAATTTCGCCGGGTCGCACCACAAAAATTTCGCCAACGCCGAGCGCACCAATAGGAATGAGCGTTTCAACACCATCACGCCAGAGCGTTGCGTCTTTTGAACCAAGATTCAGTAACGATCGCAGAGCTGCACCTGCTCGTCGGCGCGAGCGAACTTCGAAATATCGCCCAGCTAACAAAAATGCAACAAGTGTTGTAGCCACTTCGAGATAAATCTCATCGTGGGCCATTTCACCCATTGATGAAGATCGTGGAAACAAATTCATATTCATCTTCATGCCGATGTCGCCTGCGTTGCCGAATAACAACGCCCATAGGCTCCATGACATCGCCGCTATCACGCCAAGCGAAACCAAAGTGTCCATTGTTGTCGCACCATGTCGCGCGTTGCGCCACGCCGATCGATGAAATGGTGCGGCTCCCCACAATGCAACGGGAACTGCAAGCACCAAGGCGACCCACTGCCAACCGTCAAATTGCAACGGTTGAATCATTGACATCATCACCACAGGCAATGCACAAATCGCACTCACAATGAGACGAAGGCGAATATCAACAAGATGTGCTTCAGTTGCGATTTCTGCGGTTGATTCGCCATCTTCAATTTTTGGAGCGACAGCACCGTAGCCAAGATCTTCAATAGTCTTGATGAGTGCTTCAACCTCGGTCGACGTACCTTCGCCTAAAACTGTTGCCTTAGAGGTGGCGTAATTAACCGTTGCGCTCACGCCATCAATCTTGTTGAGTTTCTTCTCAATACGCGATGCACATGCAGCACACGTCATGCCAGTGACTGCAAGAACTACTGGCTCTTTGGAGTCAATCATGATGACTGACCGTTCAACTCTTGACTGCTTCAAAGCCTGCTTCGTCAATTGCTTCAACAATGATTTGCCATTCAACAACTACGTCTGATTCGAAGCTCACCTTTTTAGTATCAAGATCAACATCAACTGCTGTTACGCCATTGATCTTAGATAACTCATCAGTGACTGCACCTTTGCAGTGTCCACATGTCATGCCTGGTACCTGGAATGTTGTTGTTGTCATCTCAGTCTCGATTCGGTCGTTGTGTAAATACAGCAGAACGCTTATTCAAAAATGCATCAATTCCTTCTTGGGCATCTGGTGCGGATGCCGCATCAGCCATGACATCGATCGCAAAGTCGTAGGCCTGATCTTGAGCCATATTGATTTGATCGTAAAACGTTTGCTTACCCATCGCCTTGGATAAAACCGAACCGCGTGTCGCACGAGTAATCAAGTCAAGCACAGCAGTATCAAGTTCGTTGTCAGGCACTGCTCGGTTGATGAGACCCCAATCGGCGGCAGTCTTTGCATCAATGGCGTCGCCGGTCATCGCCATCTCTAAGGCACGCTTTCGACCGATGTTGCGGGCTACTGCCACCAATGGCGTGTGACAGAACAATCCACCTTTGCCTCCAGGAATTGCAAAGGCAGCCGACTCAGCAGCAATTGCTAAATCACATGTCGCAACTAATTGACAACCTGCAGCTGTCGCGAGTGCGTGCACTTTGGCAATGACTGGTTGAGGGATCGCTTGCAACGTATCCATCATGTCGGTGCAGATTTCAAAAATGTGTCGGGTCTCGTCACTGTCGGCCCCAGCCATATCAGCAAAGTTGTGGCCGGCAGAAAAGACTGGACCGTTGGCAGCGATGATCACTCCGTCGGCATCGCTGATTCCGATTTCTTGCAGAGCCCGCGTGATCTCGAACATCGTTTCGAGCGATAACGAATTGCGCTTATCAGGACGATTCAGCGTGAGAGTGGTGATCGGGCCGTCACGCGTGACAACGATGTTTTGAAACTCGCTCATGTTTCTAGTCTCGCACTCCCAACAATGCTCCACCACCTTGGCTACCGTGACTCACATGAAGTCCAAAATCAGCATCATTTGCCTCGGTGTCAGCGACCTTGAAAGGTCACGGCTTTTCTATGAAGCACTAGGACTTAAGACCCATAATTTTGACCCTGCTCAGGGTGTGGTTTTCTTTGACATGGAAGGCACTTGGCTCGAGTTATTCCCGAGGTCTGAGTTAGCCAAAGATGCTGGCGTCATCGACTTTGGCGATGCGACCACAGACTTTCGCGGGGTCACCCTGGCTCACAACGAACCCGACAAAGAGGGTGTCGATCGGGTGATGGCTGAGGCGATTGCCGCTGGGGCCCAGGTCATCAAACACCCTGAAGAGGTCTTTTGGGGTGGCTACTCCGGATATTTCTCCGACCCCGACGGTCATCTGTGGGAAGTTGCGTACAACCCCCATACCGATCTGACCTGACAAATTGGTGCGCCCTGAGGGGCTCGAACCCTCGACCAACGGATTAAAAGTCCGATGCTCTACCGACTGAGCTAAAGGCGCAGGGACGTTTGAAAACTCAGTATGAAATCCATACCAAACACTCAAACGACCGAGGGACAGGTTAGTTGACCCAACCCCAAAAACGGTCACCCGCAATCGGCACTGAGCCGTCAAATTTGACGAGCGCAAGTTAGGTGGTTGGCCAACCTTCTCGTGTGAACTCCAGATTGACCAATGTGGCAATATCAAACATGGCTCAACCACTTGATATTCGCCCGCTCCTCGATCCCGAGATCTCTGCACTCTTGGCGGCCTCCCCCGTTGACATAGGTGCGGCTCTCGGTTCGCTCACAAATGAAACCGTTGTGGAGATTCGAGCCATGTTTGGGGCGACTCCCCCGCCACCATTGTCTGACTCTGTTGAGCGAACTGATTGTCCGATTCCTGGCCGCGAGGGAGTGACTGTTCGGGTTCATCGACCCAAGAACATCACAGGCGCTCGTCCTTGCGTCTACTGGATGCATGGTGGCGGTCTTGTCATCGGTGATAGCAAAATGGATGATGCACGTTTCGACAGCTGGTGCAACACATACGGCATCATTGGAGTCTCGATTGATTATCGGTTAGCACCAGAGCATCCGTACCCAACCCCACTCGAAGATTGCTACGCAGGTTTGGCTTGGGTGGTGTCGCAAGCAACTGAACTTGGCATTGATACAAACCGTCTTGGCATTGGCGGAGCAAGTGCCGGTGCCGGACTTGCTGCAGGACTTGCACTACTTGCCCGCGACCGTGGCGAATACTCAGTGGCGTTTCAACTCTTGATTTATCCAATGATTGATGATCGTCAAGTCACTGTTTCAAGCACATGGTCTGATCCCATTTGGTCACGTTCAGCGAACACATTTGGCTGGACGGCATATCTCGGTTCCAAAAAAGGGACCGAAGATGTTGAACCATATGCAGCCGCTTCACGTGCAACCAATCTTGTGGGACTTCCCTCCACTTTGATTGCGGTCGGTGCACTTGATGGATTCTCAGATGAAGACATCGATTACGCCGTTCGCATGCGTCACGCTGGCGTCAAAACCGAATTACATGTGTATCCCGGAGCTCCCCACGCCTTTGACACCTTTGGTGATTTCACTGCAGTGTCACGCCAAGCCAATCGTGACATCGATGAATGGCTCGAGCGCCATATTCAATAGTCGGTTCACGAACGGAATGTCATGAGTCTCAAACTGCATTGGTTTCTTCCTACTTCTGGCGATAGTCGAACAGTGACGCCTTTTGGCCCTGATGGCCACTTTCGTCCGCCCACGCTTGAATACATCGCTCAAGTCGCACGGGCCGCCGACCGACTTGGGTTTGATGGAGTTCTCACACCGACTGGAACTCCTTGTGAAGACGCTTGGTTGATGACGGCGGCCCTCATTCGTGAAACCGAACGACTCAAATTCTTAGTTGCATTTCGACCCAATGCTTTAACGCCAACACTCGCTGCACAAAAGGCCGCAACATTTCAACGAATCTCTGATGGTCGCTTACTTCTCAATGTTGTGACGGGCGGAGACGATGACGAACAACAACGTTTTGGTGATTGGCTCGATCATGATCAGCGCTACGCGCGTACCGACGAGTTCATGACGATTTTGCGTGGTGCACTGTCGGGCCAACCTTTTGATTTTGAAGGTGATCATTTCAACGTTGCCGGTGCAACTGTGAGTCAAGCCCCCGACCCGCAACCAAAGTTGTATTTCGGCGGAGCGTCAACAGCAGCTGAAGAAATCGCGGCGAAGCATGTTGATGTGTACTTGATGTGGGGCGAACCACCATCGATGATTGCTCCGCGTATTGCACGCATGCGACAGTTAGCTGCCGATCAAGGACGAACGCTTACTTTTGGAATTCGTCTACACACCATCACTCGAGATCATGCCGATGATGCCTGGAAAGAAACACAAAGATTTCTTGATCTTGTTGACGACAATCGAATGGCTGTGTCGCAGGATCAATTTGCGCGTACAACATCTGTTGGTCAGCAACGTATGGCCTCACTACATAAAGGCTCGAAAGAAAACCTGGTTATTGCACCCAACCTCTGGGCTGGGTATGGGCTTGTACGCAGTGGAGCAGCGACTGCACTTGTTGGTAATCACTCAGAAGTGGCCGATCGCATTGAGGAATACCACTCGCTCGGTATTGATGAGTTCATCCTGTCAGGCCACCCACATATCGAAGAGGCCTACTGGGTCGGTGAGGGCGTCATGCCCGAATTACGCAAACGAGGATTACTTGCCGAGAATCCGGCATTGATTTCGCGCAACACCGGTCAACGTATTTCATATCCGAATACCGCAGGGCGTTAGGGCTATTGGTCCCAGCCAAGTTCTTTTTGAGTTTTTTTTGCTCTGGATATTTCATTGAAACTCAGCGCCAATCCGTCTTGTACATCTTGCTTAGTGAGCCCAAAAGCATCCGCCATGAAGTTGTTCGTGAAAATCAATGCACTTGATCGAACTGCAGTTGCCTCGGCCATGCGACGGGACATTCCGAGCGATTCACAATAATCTGCAAAGAGCAGAATATTCTGTTTTGATTCATGCGCAAACTTTTTTGCGTCAACACCACAAGAAATCAAATACATCACAACCCGCATACGTAGTTGTGTGAGTTCCTGGCCAGCGGCGATGAGTTGCATGTCCATTGTCACAATTTTCGATGGTGTTTTCTTGCGTTTCTCCGCCGCTGCGTCTACTTGGGTACGAGAGCGTTGAGCCAATTCGACAGTGACGGCTTCTAAAAGATCAAGCCGCGTTCCGAAGTAACGAAACACGTAGCCATGATTCAGTCCGGCTGTGTCAGAAATTTCTTGGACACTGATATCAGGAATTGGTTTTTTTGAAAGCAACAAAATTGTGGCATCAAGAAACCGTTGAATGGCTTGCGAGCGACTTACCCGAGACGATGCAGGTTTATCACTTTTTAATGGCACATAAGGAGATTACACATTTTCTGTTGGCACAGCGAGACATTCCACGTTAGGTCGTGAAGTCGCCCACAAGGTTTGCTCGCTAATCAGGCAATATCTGCCTCATCAACCAGTCAATTTTATTGACCAATATGTTCGCGGATACTTGCGAGTGAGGGGTTGGTCATCGCGGTGCCGTCGCTGAAAATGACAGTCGGAACAGTCTGATTTCCGTTGTTCGCTTTTTCGACAAGTTCGGCCGCACCGGGGACGAGTTCAATATCGACTTCTTCAAAATCAATTCCGACATCGCGTAAGTCGCGCTTGAGCCGCTGACAGTAACCGCACCATTTTGTTGAGTACATCGTGAAATTCATGTTGATTCTCTTTCTCTAGACAAACTTACGTTGCGTCGGGTCCAGCTAACGCCAGTTTGATCGCTTCACTGACCTGTGGAGCACGGTAGCGCGAAAACTGATCTGAAATATGGTTGTAATCGCGATAAACGATTCGTCCGCCAATTTCTCCTGGGCATAACTCGGCTGTACAAAACCAATCGACTGGATTCACGTACGTCGCCGAATGTTGTGAAGCGACATCGGAAATGTACTTAATGCGCTCGGGAAACTCTGCTTTGCTTCGCGGGTTGGCGCACTGTGAAATGTCATTCTTATGGCGCACCAAACAACTTGGTATGTCCTCGCCATTTGTCTTGGGAGTTTCACCAAGAACTAACACTTTCGTACCTGCTCCAGCTACTGCTGAAATTGACTTGCCTAGTCCTGTACTAAATGCGGCAATGCCCCCATTATTCACCAAATGAAAACGCGACAAAACTGGGAATAACACCAAGTCGGGTTGCATCTCCCGAATAGCGGCGTGCGCTCGGGAGTGAAACTCATCGCACTCGGGATACAACAGTTCTTCACCATCAGGAAGTGCGTCCCGACGTCGATAGGTGGGTACGTCAGCAACTGGACACGATGACTTCGTCATCGAGACCAATTTCCAGTGATTGGTACGAGCGGCAACTTCAAGCGCCCCAAACCATTGGGCCGCATGGCTATCGCCGGTGAAAACGATGACGATGTCACTTTGAAGATCACCGAACTCACAAATGACAGGGTCAATTGCCGCTGTTGAAGCGTGGCAACCGTTGTCATAGAGAGGTGACTTGCTTGCAGCCACCGCACCCAGGGCAAAATTTTCGGGTAACGGACCCAGTGCGGCCGCTTCCGCGACGTCGTCGAACACACCCGAGATTTGAATAGGTGCAAGTGTCGTTGTGGTCGATGTTGATGTTGAAGTCGTTGTCGATGTCGTTGTCGTTGTACTGACAACCGATGTCGTCGTCGTTTCTTCCGAAGCCGAAGTGGCCGTGCCACATGCGGTAACGACCAGAAATCCAGCGAGGATCAATAGGCGTTTAGTCACTTGGGCAGTTTACCCCCGCCCTCAGATGCATCTCAGGTGCTCATCAACTAGGGGCATTAACCCAATTAGTTGTACGGTACAAGGTTGAGATGTTGTCCAAATTGCTTCAAGCCAAGCTCATCCCGTACCGTCAAGTGCTCGTTGTGGTTGTTGTCTTGCAAGCGATTCAATCGGTCGCCGGTTTATATCTGCCAACCCTGAATGCCGACATCATCAACAAAGGAATAGCCCGCGGCGACACTGGTTATATCTGGCGTATGGGTCTCGTGATGCTGCTGGTCACGTTGATCCAGGTCGTGATGTCGGTAGCGGCCGTCTTCTACGGATCGCGTGCGGCAATGGGATTCGGACGAGAGACGCGCACAGCACTCTTTCATCAAGTCAATAACTTTTCAGCGCGGGAAGTTGCACACTTCGGATCGCCGTCGCTCATCACGCGCATCACTAACGATGTCACCCAAGTACAAATGCTGGTGTTAATGACCTGCACGCTTCTGTTGGCTGCACCTTTTACCGCAATCGGTGGTTTGATTCTGGCACTCAAACAAGATGTGGCCTTGTCGTGGATCATCGTTGTATCAGTTCCGCTTGTCGCAACAATTCTTGGAACAGTCGTTGTGAAGATGGTTCCTACTTTCCGAGTCATGCAACAACGAATTGATCGCATCAATGAAGTTCTCCGTGAACAACTTTCAGGCATTCGAGTTGTCCGTGCATTTGTTCGTGAACCAGAAGAGATTGAACGTTTTCGTGCCGGCAATAGCCAAGTTACGGAGACAGCACTCAGGGGCGGACGCCTCATGAGTCTGATGTTCCCAACTGCAACCGTGATCGTCAATCTTTCGTGTGTCGCAGTCGTTTGGTTTGGCTCCACCAGAATTTCTGACGGCAAGATGAACCTTGGTGCGATGGTTGCATTTCTCACATATCTTTCTCAGATTCTGATGTCTGTCATGATGGCCACATTCATGGCAGCACTTTGGCCACGTGCATCAGTCAGCGCGGAGCGAATTCAAGAAGTCTTAGACACACCGTCCTCAGTCAATATCTCTGACACCCCAACTCCGATTACTTCAACTCACACTTCACTTGAAATGCGAAACGTTGAATTTCGCTACCCGGGCGCAGCACAACCCGTGCTACACAACATCTCATTTAAGGTCAACGCCGGAGAATCCCTGGCAATCATCGGCAGCACCGGTTCGGGTAAAACGACTTTGGTCAACCTGATTGCTCGACTCATCGATACCACCGGCGGAGAAGTGTTTCTCAACGAAGTGAATATTCGCGACATTGCTCCCATTGAATTGTGGACCCGAATCGGCTTGGTGCCACAGAAGCCGTACCTCTTTTCTGGATCAATTGCGAGCAACCTTCGCTATGGAAAAGCAGACGCCACCGACGAAGAAATGTGGAATGCGTTGGCGGTCTCTCAAGCAGAATCATTTGTTCGTGAAATGCCTGGTGCTCTGGAATCGACAATCGCTCAAGGTGGAAGCAATGTTTCAGGCGGACAACGCCAGCGAATGGCAATCGCTCGAGCACTGATCCGAAAACCTGATATCTATGTTTTTGATGATTCATTTTCAGCACTTGATTTAGTCACCGATGCAAATTTACGGGCTGCACTTGTCCCACGGCTTGCAAGTTCGGTCACTGTCATTGTTGGCCAACGCATTTCGACTATTCGCCATGCGAATCAAATCATGGTCCTTGAAGATGGTCAGATAGTTGGACTCGGCACCCACGAAGAGCTCAGCCGGTCCTGTGCCACTTACCAAGAAATCGTTGCTTCACAAGCGACACAAGAGGCTGATATCTGATGAGCTCAGAAAACCAAAAGAACGCACCAATAGAAAACCAAGCACCAGTAGGAAACGTCGCCGAATTGCGCACCGGACGCATGAATACTGTCGGCGTACCGGCAGAGAAGTCTAAGAATTTCAGCCTCACTGCCAAACGACTCTCGCGTCGCATGGGTCGCGAAACCTGGTTAGTACTTTTGATTCTGTTGATGGCTATCAGCAGCGTTGCACTCATCGTTTCTGGCCCACGAATTCTTGGCCACGGAACCGACATCATTTTTAACGGCTTACTGCATCGCGATGGTGCCACAGGAATTGATTTTGGTCAGCTGCACCGCACGCTTGAACTTGCCATTGGCGTCTACTTGCTTTCGTACGTACTCGCTTATGGACAGTCGTTCTTACTAGCTGGCGTCGTCCAGCGAACAATGTTCAAAATGCGGCGAGATGTTGAGGCCAAGATTCACCGTTTACCACTGAGTTACATCGACAAGCATTCACGCGGTGATCTTTTGAGTCGCGTTACCAATGACATTGACAATATTGCGCAAAGCCTGCAGCAGTCGCTGAGTCAACTCGTTCTATCAGTACTCACAATCGTCGGTGTCGTCATCATGATGTTCACCGTTTCGGTCTTACTTGCACTGATTGCGCTCACAGTCATACCACTGAGTTTGTTGACTATGTCGCAAATAGCCAAGCGATCACGAGCAAAGTTCATCTCACAGTGGCGTTACACAGGTCAACTCAACGGCTTAGTTGAAGAGGCATTTACCGGCCATGCAATTGTCAAAGTCTTCGGACGTCAACAAGAAGTTGAAGAGCGCTTCAAAGTTCTCAACGATGAACTCTTTGAATCTGCCAATTCAGCTCAGTTCATGTCAGGAGCGATTCAACCAGCAACTATGTTCTTGGGCAATCTCAATTACGTAGCAATTGCTGTCGTCGGTGGACTGCGGGTGGCATCTGGATCTATGAGCCTTGGAGATGTACAAGCCTTTGTGCAGTACTCACGCCAATTCACTCAGCCCATGACGCAGGCCGCTTCAATGGCCAATGTTTTGCAATCAGGTGTGGCATCAGCCGAACGAGTCTTTGAATTGCTGGATGCCGAAGAACAGTCACCCGATATTGGAACAATTGATGATTCGCCAACCATTGGTCGAGTTGAGTTTGACAAAGTGACTTTCTCTTATGATCCCGAAAAGTCACTGATCACCGATCTTTCATTTGTTGCTGAACCTGGGACAACCGTGGCCATCGTTGGTCCGACGGGTGCTGGTAAGACAACTCTTGTCAATCTCATCATGAGGTTCTACGAGTTGAATCACGGACGAATTGTTTTAGACGGTCGCAACATCGCAGAAATGCCTCGTCAAGAATTGCGTTCGAAAATTGGAATGGTTCTGCAAGACACGTGGCTCTTCAATGGGACGATCCGCGAGAACATCGCCTACGGAAATCCGAGTGCTTCCGAAGAACAAATCCGCGCTGCGGCGAAAGCAACTTTTGTCGACCGATTTGTTCACACACTTCCTGATGGCTACGACACGATTTTGACTGGTGAATCGGGAGCAGTGAGCGCTGGTGAAAAGCAGCTGTTGACGATCGCCCGAGCTTTCCTTGCTGATCCGGCGATTTTGATTTTGGATGAAGCCACAAGTTCGGTAGATACTCGTACCGAAGTTTTGATTCAAAAAGCCATGAATGCACTTCGTCAAGAACGTACAAGTTTTGTGATCGCCCATAGGCTTTCGACGATTCAAGACGCTGACATCATTTTGGTGATGGAAAATGGTGCGATTGTCGAGCAGGGATCACATGAAGCTCTACTGACGGCTCATGGCGCCTACTACCGGCTGTATCAGTCGCAGTTCTCGGCACCAGCAACCGATTTGGCCTGAGCTGTTATTTCATTACTTGGGCGCACATTGCAATGCATATGACGCCACGCAATGACCAAGAAATAGTTCGCGGCCAATTGGTCGCAACGAGTTTCTTGCCAATCTCGGCATTTGGATGACTCACCATTTTTTGATGCAATGGAACCGAAAGAAAAACCGTTGACCCCAGCGAAATCGCCAAGAGTATTGCGCCAATCCATGGCAACCACCACGTCACTTGATCGGGTCGATCAACGAGCAGTACCAGAGTGCTCACACCTTCGACTGCCATCGGTAGTCCTACTACTTGACCTGTTCGGCGTTGGTGTTCGGCACCAACAGAGATCTGTTGATCAACGTCCACATGGCTCAGCAACGGATAATGAACGCGTTGAACAAACCAGATGAGGCCGACCATGAAAATTGTTGCTGCAGTATTCGCCAACAATGCGATTTCGCTCATCACCAAACCGTACCTCTGGTTCGCGGTTCGCGTGATGCTGAGCACTTAGAATATCGCGGTGGTCAAAAGAGGAAATCTCGTATCTGTCAATCTTCTCGGGAACTTCTGCACATGATGCTTGACGTCCGCAATATTCTTGACGGTCAAGTGTGGCCCAGAAATGTTCATGATTTTGGTGGCGATGTGACCGACATTTTGATGGAGCAACTTGAAGGATGCGATTCGGCAACTAATGATGATGCGATACAACAACTCTTTCGATTATTCGAAGATGAGAATTTGCTCATTCGTTCGTACGCCGTATTAGCAATCAGCAATATCAAGAAGTTGGTTGATGAATCATTAATTCAAAGCGCGCTAGAACATTCAGCGTCGTCCTTAAAAATTGCCCCAGCCCCGATTTGGCAAATCTCGCATAGCACTCTGTGGGACGAAGCGATCTTTAGGTTGAGTATCGGCTGAGTTACTAAATTGATGACGCAGTTTTGTGCACAATGACGCAGTACACAATGGTGCTCACGATGTCTATCGCAACGACCCAGCGCACCCTGACGCTTTGCGCTCCTGCCCACATCAGATGCCGACCGATTGGTCGCACCGCCAATAGTCCAATTGCCAAAGTTTTGTGACGCGCACCTGGGTTGGCCATCCAGCGGCCAATTCGACCAAGCTTCACCATGTGCTTGGGTCCATGGCGGCGTCCAATAAGAAAATGAAATGGATCGGTCATTGACAGGCGCAAAGAAGCTAGGAGAACAAAAGGAATGAGCGACATCTTGCCGGCTGCCATTCCCATGAAGATGATTCGGGGACTCAGCAACATCAGCGCCAATGGATGTCCCAACAACAACGGCGTGCATGCAGTACCTATCAATGAAACACCTGACATAGCCATGATTGGGAGAGCCGTGGGATCAATTCGTTTGATCAACGGTCGCTTGATCAATGTTTGCTTGACCGACGTTTGCATAACCAACGGGGGATCAAATCTCTCGATCAAAGTGGTATTCACGTAAACAAAGTTTCCCAAGCCCAACTTTCGGGAGAGCAAAGTTCATTGCTCTAGTAGGCAAACAACTTCTGAACAAATCGGTCTGATGCGTCCAAAAATTGTGAGATTTCGCGGGGATCAGTCTCTGAAAGATATGACTGCAATTGCCAACCCCGACCTATCCGATATCGATCTGATCACCATGAAGCGTCTCCGCCTGATGAGTTCAGTCTCAGTCGCAATCTTCGGACTCATGGGGCTCGGATTCTTCATTATTTTGCATGGTGACGAGAAAATTTCTAGCCAAGCTCAACACCGCCAAAATACAATCCTCGGAGCTAGCGGAATCGCCCTTCTAGCAGGGGGAATTGTCCTTTTAGTACTCACCTTTTGGAACTATTCACGGTCACTCAATCCGGCCTCGTGAGGGTATAGCTGTTTAATTCAGTTGACATTGTCATTTCAAAGTGATTGCCTAGGAAGCGTTATGTCTCTCCAGAACACTCTGTCGATCTCCAAGATCTCATGGCCAGTGTTCTCCTTCGCGCCTGTTAACACGTTTGCCGTGAAGCACGCAGGTACGAAGCATGCAGCCGCCAAAACTGCCTATATGGCAGCCGGCTTCGCAGCGGTGAATACCAAGCGTTCACCCCAGCGGCTCAGGGAGTCACTCACGTAGGTCACACCAACGTCGAGAATCCTCACTGAGGCCGCTGGGAAATCCCAGCGGCCTTTTTCGTTTTCCCGACTCAATCCATACCAGCCAACTGTCAATCCCAACTGCCGATACCAACTACCAATCCCAACTAGGAAAACAACCGAGAAATTGAGAACAACATGACCATGATCCTGGAAGCCCCCATCGACCTTGAAATCGTCGACATCACAGAGTTCGTTGCCCTTGCTCCAGTGAAGCAAACAGCTCGCTGCGCTGACGGCAATGGCACTTTGACTCCCCTCTTCTTCAGCGACGAGAACATTGACATTGCGCGCGCCAAGGCAATTTGCACCCGGTGCGCCTTGTCTACCTCGTGTCTTAACGGTGCACTTGAACGTGAAGAACCCTGGGGCGTGTGGGGAGGTGAACTCATCGAAAACGGACGCATCGTGCTCGACCGAAGACCGCGTGGCCGACCTTCGGTATTGCCCAAGCCAATTTTGGTCATTGACGAAGATCGCACAATTCGCAGTATCGCGAGCGTTAGTGAACAGAAGAGTTACGAGGTGGCCATTCGAGTCGCCTAGACAACTCACGCAAAATTCCATGTACATCTCGGTGGTGGGCAACGCTTGACGACCCCATCACTGCACCGGGAGATCCCGGCCGCAGTATCCCCCCAAACTGCGGCCGGGCATCCCTGACCCAAGACGACGTCAGCCCTGAATTGCCGCAGTCCCGATCAGATGGCTGGCAACTAACCTGAACCTGTGGCATTGAAGGAATCACTACGGCGACTTAATCCTTTTGTCATTGCCGCAATCGCCGCCGTCACTGCGTCGGCTTGTGCAATCGTGATTATCGGATCGTTTCAACAAGACCCCAACAAAAACGATGTCGTGCTTGATCAACCGGGCGTGTACCAAGAACCAGGAATTGGCACCAATGCCCCAGTTGTCGGTAAACAACTGAAACATGCTGATGTTCTCGATCTCAACGATGAGTCCCTGAATACATCGACCTTATTTACTGATGGAAAACCAGCCCTGATCAACTACTGGTTTTCAAATTGCCAACCGTGTAAGCGCGAAATGCCTGCTCTTCAAGCAGCATTTGCTCAATACGGCGAACAGGTCAATTTTGTCGGTATCAACACTCAAGACTCTCCAGAAATTGTGTCATCGTTTGTTCAAGACATTGGTGTCACGTACAGAATTTTGCGCGATCCCAATGGTAAGTCGGTTGTTGCCAATGGAGTCTCAACATTTCCTACGACTTTCTTCGTCAATGCCGCTGGAACAATCATCAAACAAATTGCTGGCGAACTCACTGCCGATGACATCAGCGCTGCTCTCGAAGAATTAGGTGTGCAGTGAATGCCAGTTCCGATCGTCTCTGGCTGAGTTTTGGCAGTGGATTGCTTGCAGCTGTTAATCCATGCGGGTTTGTCTTGTTGCCGACTTATCTCATGTATTTCCTCGGTGTGAGTGGCCGACCCGGAACACAGCGAGCCACGGTACATCGAGCACTCTTGGTGAGTGCGGCACTTTCAGTCGGCTTCATGACTGTCTTCGTGATTGTCGGCGGAATCAGTCGTTTGTTTACCGATTGGTTAAATCAGAATGCCAAATATGTTGCGCTTCTCATTGGAATCGCATTAGTCATTTTGGGTATCGCAATGTTGTTTGGTTATCGACTCCCGTTTTCAACGCCCAAACTTGAAACCGGCAAAAGAGATCAAACAGTTGTGTCAATGTATGTCTTCGGCGTGGCGTACGCGATTGCTTCAATCGGTTGCACCCTCGGACCTTTCTCGGCAACTGTTCTTGGAACGATTGATACCGATGGTTTCTTCCAAGGAGTCATCGCTGTTGTTTTATACGGTGTCGCGATGTCGTTACTGATTACCACATTGACAGTCACGCTTGCTTTGGCACAGGGTGGACTTCTGAAGTCACTCCGCACCGGAATGAAGTACGTTGAAATCGCTTCGGCGATCGTCATGATTCTCTCGGGTTTGTATCTCACCTGGTATTGGTTCAACGACATTCGCGATAAGTACGATGACAACCTCACGGGTCGTGTCTTGAATTGGCAAGAACGAATCGCTCAATACATTGACGACAACCGTCTCGTCCTTGCAATTGTCTTTGCAGTCATTGTTGGTGTAGCGCTGACATATACCGTTGTTTCTCGGCGACGTGAAATGAAACAAAGTTCATAAGCGCTGATGTTTAAAGAACTCTTAGACCATCCAGACGTTGAAGAAGTCGTTACTTTGCGTGGCCATGAACTTCCCCTTGATCAACGCATCGGCTTCATGGCGTATCACGGTGGTGGACTTGAAGAAATGACCGAGATCATTGCCATGCAGGCTGCTGAACGCAGTGGAACGAGTTATTACGGCGTCCACCAACCCAAAGGAATGGAACGTCATATTCCATCTATTGAGGTTTCACCAGAATCTTCAACTCGACTCACGAGTTTTATTGCACACGTTCACACCGTGATCACGATTCATGGGTTTGGTCGTCAGGGCTACTACTCTTCGTTGTTATTAGGCGGCCAACAACGAAATTTCGCTCAACATGTCGGGTTGCATTTACGTACGCATTTACCGGCGTACAAAATCATCACCGACATTGACGAGATTCCAAAAGAACTTCGTGGATTACACCCACGCAATCCCGTCAATCTGCCACCAGGTACTGGCGTGCAAATTGAGTTACCACCACGTGTGCGAGGGACGACTCCCATGTTCTGGGATTGGGAAGGCCCGGCCTTGCCGCCCCATACCGAATCGCTCATCAACGGATTAGTGAGTGCAGTCAATACGTGGCAAACAAAGTGATTATGGAGCTAAGCGTTCAATGACCCAGTCTTGGGTTGCATCATCACGTCGATAACGAAAACGATCGTGTAAACGATTCGGGCGTCCCTGCCAAAATTCAAAAACATCAGGCACGAGCAACCAACCACCCCAATGCGGTGGGCGTAGCACCTCCATACCAGCAAATTTTTCAGCAAATTCGGCATGACGCTCGTTAAGCACTTCACGACCATTAATAACTTCACTTTGCGGTGAAGCCCAGGCACCTAGTTGGCTATCGCGTGGACGTGAAGCAAAATAAGCATCGCTTTCATGACGCGGCAACATTTCAACAGTGCCACGTACTCGCACTTGTCGATGCAAACCGATCCAAGGAAATACTGCACTCGCAACCGGGTTCGCATCTAGTTGCTGACCTTTAGCACTGTTGTAATTTCCAAAAAAAGTGAGGCCATCATCATCAAGGCCGCGAACTAAAACGATGCGCGAGTCGGGCATACCTTCGGCATCAATTGTGCCAACAGCCATGGCATTTGGTTCAGGCAGTTCAGCCTCTGCTGCTTCGATGTACCACGCATGCCATTGTTGAATGGGCGATTCATCAAGATCAGCAAAATCTAATCCTGCGGTTTCGTATTGAATACGACGGTCACGCAGGTTCATCGTGATCAGCTTTTTGGACTAATTCGTTCAAGTCCGCGCATGTATGAACGAAGAACTTCTGGAATGACCACACTGCCATCGGCTTGACGGAAGTTTTCCATGATTGCCGCCCACACACGAGGAACAGCAAGCGCCGAACCATTAAGAGTGTTCGCGATATGTGTACCTTTTTCGCCAGCCTTGCGATAGCGAATGTCGGCACGACGACCTTGGTAATCACTGAACCACGACACCGAAGAAACTTCGAGCCAGTTATCGCAACCAGGTGCATAGACCTCAATGTCAAAACTACGGTGGTGGCTTTGACCCATATCGCCAGTGCAAATTTCAATGATGCGGTATGGCAGTCCCAAACCAGCAATCAATCTCTCGGCACGACCACGCAATTCGATCAATAGCTCGTCGGCAGTTTCGGGTGTGCTTAGGGCAAAGATTTCAACTTTGTCAAATTCGTGAGCTCGCAACATTCCGCGCGTGTCACGACCCGCCGAACCAGCTTCACGGCGATAACACGATGAGTAGGCCATCAGTCGAAGTGGCAACTGCTCCTCATCTAATACTTCGCCGGCGTACATAGAAGTTAAGGGAGCCTCAGCAGTTGGAATGCACCACAAGTCATCACGTTCAATGGCATATGCATCTTCAGCAAACTTTGGGAGTTGTCCTGTTGCCGTGAGAGTTGCTGTTGTGACCAAAGATGGCGGACGAATTTCTTCAAACGCGTCAGCGTTCATGTCAAGCGCGTACTGACATAGCGCTCGCGACAACATAGCGCCAGCGCCACGTTGCATCGTAAACATTGCACCACTTAATTTGACTGCTCGTTCGTTATCAAGAATGCCAAGCTCGTCAGCGATTTCCCAATGAGGCATTCGCTGAAACTCAGTGAAACTTGCCGGCATCTGATTTGGGCCAATCACCAACGGATTGTCGTGATCACTTACGCCATCTGGGGCGTCTGGGTGCGGCAAATTGGGTAGGCGCAACATGACATCGCGCAATTGGCTTTGCGCCGTTTCAAACGATTCAGCCAGCGACTTTTCATCGTCACCAAGTGCGCGACTCTCGCCTTGTAGTTTCTCAGCCTCGTCATTATCGCCATTGCGACGAGCGGTGCCGACCAACTTCGATAGTTCGTTCACCAGAGCACGAATAGTGTCGCGGCGGGCCGTGATATCTCGAACCTGTTCGTCAAGACTGATTGCAGTATCAAGTTGGACCAGCAGTTCCGGCTTCCCACGTCGAGCGAGAGCAGCCTTGACCACATGCGGATCATTGCGAAGTAAACGGACATCAATCACAGAATCATCAGGTTATCCCGACGAGTGTTGCCCGCCCCTACGACTAAAGTCAAAGGCGTGCCTGTAGACGTCCCGTCGTTCTCTCGAATCAACCGCGACGAACCCACCTTGGTCGTTGACCATCTCTCAGTCCGGTACGGCGACCTGGTAGCCGTTGATGCCGTCTCATTTTCGGCCCACGCCGGACAAGTCACTGCTGTCCTTGGTCCAAATGGCGCCGGTAAAACCAGCACAATTGAAGTGTGCGAAGGCCTTCGGCGAGCATCGTCTGGTCACGTCCGAGTGCTTGGGCTCGACCCCACCAAAGATCACCGAGCTTTAGCCAATGAAATGGGCGTCATGCTCCAAGAAGGCGGTATCTACCCCAGTGCCCGTCCCATTGACGTCGTTCGGCAATATTGCGGCTTGTACGGCAGTGGCAAAACTCAATACGCCGACCCCCAAGAACTCATCGATCTGGTCGGCTTGACCGAACGCCAAAAGACTTCGTGGCGTCGCCTATCGGGTGGCGAAAAGCAACGGCTGTCCCTCGCCTTGGCGCTGGCTTCGCAGCCCCGAATCATCTTTCTGGATGAGCCAACAAGTGGTGTTGACGTCAACGGTCGTTCAACCATTCGTCACATCATCCGTCGCCTCGCCGACAATGGAGTCACCGTTATTTTGGCGACCCACGAACTGGACGAAGCCGAAAAGATCTGCGACCGTGTCGTCATCTTTGATAAGGGCAAAGTTCTCGTTGAGGGCACACTCGACGATGTGCGCAAAGCCCGTCGTACCGTGCGCTTACGTACCGTGCGGCCGCTCATTCTTGAAGACATGCCCGACACCCTCGCTGGTTGGCTCATTGAAGACGCACCGTGCGATTACAGCATTGAAGATGCACCACAAGGACTCATCGCTGCGATTGCAGTCTGGCTATCTGAACGTGGCGTTGATGTGGTTGAACTACGCACTGGCATGGCCAGTCTTGAAGACGTCTTTAAGAAGTTGACCGGAGGAGAATCATGAAAGTTTCCTCAAGTCCATTTCGGGCACAACTTCGTGCCGAGTTACAGATTCTGGCGCGTAACGGCGAACAACTCCTGTTAACCCTCATCATCCCTGTGGTGTTACTGGTGTTCTTCGGAACCACCGATGTGTTGCCAACTGGCTTTGACGATCATATGGATTTCCTAACTCCGGGCATTATTGCTTTAGCAATTATGAGTAGTTCGATGGTCAGTTTGGGCATTGCGACTGGCTTTGAACGTAGCTACAAAGTCTTGAAGCGCCTCGGCGTGACACCACTTGGTCGACCACGGTGGCTAGCCGCCAAGATCGTCACCGTTTTGTTGATGCAGATTGTGCAACTCATCATTTTGATTCCAGTGGCTTTGTTACTCGATTGGAATTCAAGCAACGCACAGTGGTTGCTCGCTATTGGCGCAGTGGCAACGGGAAGTGTTGCCTTTGCTGGCCTGGGTCTGTTTATTGCTGGACGTTTACGAGCCGAGATCAATCTTGCTGCGCAAAACGGTTTATACCTCATGCTTCTATTACTTGGCGGCATGGTCGTGCCATTCGACAAACTGCCAGCGCCCGTAGCTGCAGTAGCTAAATGTCTTCCTTCTGGAGCATTGGCTGATGTTCTGCGCGATGCGTTGGTTGGTCAGGCCGAACGTCCAGGAACATCATGGATTGTTTTGGGTATTTGGGCAGTGATTACTCCCCTACTTGCGGCATCTACGTTCCGCTGGGAATAACTCAAACTACTTTTCGATAGGCGCTGATGATTCGCTGAACGCCTTCATCACATCAGCAGTCGTTAATGGCTCTTCAATTATTTCAATCTCTTTATGGTCATAATCATCTTTGTTTTCATCTCTAAATGTCTTAACAAAATGCTTATAGAACATGACACCAATAATTGACCACAGAAAAGTTGATCCGCCTAGTTTCATAATGGCCCCAGCAATCTGTTGATCGTCGCTGACCGAGATTCCCCACACGCGAATCGGAATGTTGTAGTGCTTGTACACCACTCCCTCGGCAAAGGTCAGCCAACCAGCAGGAACGGTAGCCACGACGCTATTCAAAAAGAGATAAATCATCTTTGCCATCGGCGTGATCTGGAATTCTTTGAATGGTCCACACACCGGAAGCCACATCAAGATAGATGTTGAAACTAAAACGACATGCACGAAGTAGTGCAACGGTCCGTTAGAAACTGAGGCATTAACAACACCAGGGATATGGCTGACCATGACACCGATATTGAATAACAAACCGGCGAGTACTGGGAATGTCATGAAACGGAGCGCTCGATATGCGCGCCCTTCACCAACAAGTGTGCGAACAAACCATTCGGGTGTTGCCAAAATGACAAGCGGTGGCATGAAGTAAGTCAGGCACATATGTTGGACCATGTGCACCGTGTACAAATATTCTTCGGCAATATCATGCATCGGCCAATCGGTGGCCAGCCACAAAATTGAAATGCCGGCGATGAAGCACCACAGTTGGCGACGCGTGATGACTGGTTCGCCGGCTGGAACAGCCTTTGGACCAAGCACACGTACGACATAGATGTACGAAGCAACCAGAAAAACTACGAGTAACCACACTTCAACATGTGGTTGAAATCGCCAGGGATTTGCGGCAATCTCCCCGACCATGGTGGTCAGCCCTTCTGCAAGAAGAATTTAAAGGTAGCTAAAAATCCGCAATACACGCAGATAGCCAAAATCAATCCTGAATAGAAAAGATATGTAAAAAGCTTGTTGTCAAACTTGAGGTGCATGAAGTACGAAACCACGGTCACAAACTTGACAGTCATCAAGATGAATAACGTCGGCATAAAGAATGGACCAAAGTCAACGTAATACGTTGACACTTCGATGGCCGTCAAGGCCGCCAAAATCAAAGCAACGTAAATGTATTGCTTGTCGGACAAACCGTTGTGTTCGGCCTCGTGGCCTTCGGTGTGTGCCGTATGTTCAGTTTCTTCGGGGTGTTCGGTAGCGGTACTCATTGGTCGCTCCTCAGGACGGAATCAGGTAGACGAGGGTGAAAATAATGATCCAGACGATGTCAACGAAGTGCCAGTACAAGCCGATCAATTCGACAACTTCTGCCCTGTCACCAGGAATGCGCTTATTGCGGTTCATACCAACCAAAGCCATCAACATGATGATTCCGACCGATACGTGAACGCCGTGGAATCCGGTCAAGGTGTAAAAGCTTGATCCGAACAAACTGGTCGTGAAACCCAACCCCTCGCGGTAGAACGAAGTGAACTCGTAGACCTGGCCACCAACGAAAGTTGCTCCCAAGAGTGCAGTCACGACGAGCCACAAATTCATGTTGCGTTCGTCTTTACGCTGTGCGGCCGATACCGCCAACACCATCGTCAATGAACTCATCAACAAAATAAATGAGCTGACCGAGGTAAAAGGAATGTCAAAGATCTGATCTGGCTGAGGTCCAGCATTCACGCGACCTTTGTACAACATGTATGTCGAGATCAGTCCGCCAAATAGGAGGCATTCTGAACCAAGGAACATCCACATCCCGAGCTTGTTGTTGGACAAGCCTGTCGATGAATGTGCGCCATGACCTACGTCATGACCGTGGGAGATTGCTGTTTCAGCCAAGGGGCGACAGCTCCTTCGTGTGGCCGCCACCTTCACCAGGTGCCGGGGGATCGAAATCTTCGTCGGGCGACGTCGATGGTTCCATGGACCAACCAAACATGGTGAGCAACACCATGGCAGCACCGACTGCCATCAACATACGGTTGTAGATCAAACCGTACCCAATGACGGGCAATGACAACGCCAACAAAATTGGCCAGTACGAACGTGACGGCATGTGAATGTGCTCATCGGGGTGAGCGTTGAGCTCTGCCATCACTTCTTCAGCACTCTGTACTTGCGTGACCGCATGAGTAGATGAGTCGGTTTCATACTTACGGTGGAAGAACTCATCAAGGTGACCAACTGTTGGGATGGTGTCGAAGTTGTGTTCTTGCGGCGGGTTATGGGTCATCCACTCAAGGGTGCGAGCATCCCACGGGTCGAGCGGTGAAATTGCAACTTTCTTTGACTTGTGGGTGTAGATGATGTTTACCAAGAACAAGAGCACACCAATGCCCAAAATGAATGAGCCAATCGACGCAACTCTGTTCCAGAATCCAAAGTTGAAGAATCCTTCGCCGGCACGAGCTTCGGTCCACACCATCATTCGACGCGGTTGGCCTTGCAATCCGAGAATGTGCATCGGTCCGAAGGTGAGGTTCATTCCGATCACCATCAACCAAAAGTTCCATTTTCCAATGGCGTTGTTGAGTTGACGGCGGAACATCTTGGGCCACCAGTAATAGAAGCCGGAGAACAATCCGAATACTGCTCCACCGAACAACACATAGTGGAAGTGAGCGACGATGTAGTACGTGTCAGTTTGTTGAGTGTCTGACGGCGCCACTGCGTGAGTAACTCCAGACAAACCACCAATGGTGAACTGGACGACCAACGCGATTGCGAACATCATTGGCACGGTGAAGCTCAGTTTGCCGCCCCACATTGTCATGACCCAGTTGACAATCTTGACACCGGTCGGAACCGCAATCGCCATGGTGGCCATTGAGAAGACGGTGACCGACACTGGACCAAGTCCAGAGGCAAACATGTGGTGGGCCCAAACGCCCCAACCAACGAAACCAATTGCGGCACCCGACATCGCCACGATCGGGTAACCGAACAACGGCTTCTTCGAGAACACCGGAATGACTTCACTGATGATTCCGAAGGACGGCAGGATCATGATGTACACCTCAGGGTGACCAAAGATCCAGAACAAGTGTTGCCACAAGAGTGGGTCGGCGCCCGAAGCGACGTCAAAGAACGTTGCATCAAATGATCGCTGGAAAGTCAAGAGGAATAGAGCAACCGTGATCACTGGAATCGCGAACAACAGCAAGAACTGTGTCACGAGAACCATCCAGGTGAAGATCGGCATGCGCATCATCTTCATACCAGGGGCACGCATATTCAAGACAGTGACGATCAAGTTGATTGCACCAGTGAGCGAGGCGATACCCGTGATCTGCAGACCGAGTGTCCAGAAGTCGATTCCATGACTTGGTGAGAACAACGTGCTGCTGTTTGGTGCATACATGAACCAACCACCGTCGGCTCCGCCGCCCAAGAACCACGATGAGTTCAAGAACAATCCACCAAAGAGGAAGCACCAAAATCCGAAGGCGTTAATGCGCGGGAACGCCACGTCACGAGCACCAATTTGCAATGGCACGAAATAGTTAGCAAAGGCTGCTGCCATCGGCATCACGAACAAGAACACCATGGTGGTCGCGTGCATCGTGAACATCTGGTTGTACTGATCGGCGTTGAGAACTTTTCCGTCTGGAGCGATCAGTTGCAAACGAATCAGAAGCGCTTCAACGCCACCCACGATGAAAAAGAAGAAGGCAGTAACGCCGTACATAATGCCAAGCTTCTTATGGTCAACCGTGACGACCCAGTCACGCCAACTTGTTGACGCGGCAGGCCGCTTAAAAACACCGAGTGCTTCGCTCGGCTTGACGCCTGAGGGCGCTCCGCCGGCAATGGCCACTTCAGTGGAGGGACGTTCGATGATGGTCATCTGAGTGTTCTCCCGTTATTTCCGCTCGAGCAGGTAAGCGATGATGGTATTGATTTGATCTTCAGTGAGACCAAGAGCTGGCATACCGCGGTACTTGCCACCGGTAGCCGTCAACTTGGTGGGGTCGGCGTACATCGGCTTCTTGGCCGGCGCATTGCGCAACCATTCGCGCAAATCTTTTTGGTTTAAGCAGTCAGCCGAAACACCTTCAAGATAACGCTCGCCGAAATCGACGGATGAAGCGTTCCAGACATTGTCGCGACATTCAGGTGTGAGTAAGTCCCACGAAGCTCCAGCAAAAGTGTTGCGCGTCAAAAGGTTGGTCAAGTTGGGCGCTGCACCGGACACGAGGTACTGATCGGGAGCCGAGATAATCAAACTTCCGTCGGCGTTGGCCAAGCCGTTGACTTGGTGGCAACGACTGCACTGCTGAATAAACAGCGCTTCACCGGCTGCCGCTTCGGTCCCAGCCTCGGGTGCGGAGTATTCCTCGAGTTGGTTGGCCACCCACTTGTCGTAGTCAGCACGTGACAACACGACAGCCTCCATGCGCATATACGCATGTGACAATCCACAGAACTCGGTGCACTGACCGGCATAGATGCCAGGCTTCGAACCTTCCATGCGCAACAAGTGCACGCGACCAGGGACGCTGTCCTTTTTGCCGTTCAATTTTGGAATCCAGTATGAGTGGATGACGTCGCGACTTGTCACTCGCAACAAGACTTTGGTGTTCTCAGGAATAACGAGTTGCCCAGAAGTCACAATGGGAGCAGTAATTCCGTACTGTTCGACATTTGAACCGGCCGCGGGATAGTCATATTCCCACCACCACTGCTGACCTGTGACGTTGATCGTCATCTCGGTGTCGCTCGTTTTCGCCAACTTGAAAATTGTTCCAGCAGTAGGAATGGCAACACCCAAGAGAATCAAAACTGGGATCACGGTCAAAACAATTTCAAGAGCTGGCTTACCGTGGGTCTGCTCAGGAATAGCTTGGCCACGATCGCGATAACGGAACATCGCCCAGCCCACTGCAGCAAAAACAATGACACCAACGACGCCCGCGACGTAGAACACTGGACGTTGCAAATTGTCAATACGCTCAGCATTAGGACCAGCTGGCTGCCACGTGTCCTGAGGCGAATTCTTGCCGCAACTGGCTAAGAAACTCAAAGCCGAAACAGCAATTGCCGCTTTCGAGGCATGACGCCAACGTCGTGCAGTCTTCATCGACTCTCCAACTTGATCATTGAAATTTTTCACGGCACCAACACCTCAACAGATGCTCCTTCAAGCCCAGGGACGGTAATGCTGAATCCCTCAGTACTCGAAAAAGACGGCTTTGGAATATTCACGACAACCCCTTGTTGGCCACCTTTGGCCACCAACGATGTACACGCTTGCAGAAGAGTCTCGCGCTCAACGCCCCCACCCAAAGATTCGACGACCTTGCCGTATGTCACGACCATTCGGTGTTCGCCTTCATCTTCGTTCTGGAAGAGAATGCTTGAGTTCCATGAACGCTGCAACGTGATTGAAGTCAAGGGACCAGAGAAGCCGTCCATTTCGGCATACAAAGCACCGTCTTTGAGAGTCACAGTTGCGGCCACGCTGCTCTTGGCCGACACTGCACGCCCTGCATCTTCATCGGATTCTTCAGCCTCTTCACCACAGGCGCGGTGGGCGAAGTGATCTTCTTCAGCAGCAATCGTGAGACCTTCACGTTCGCCATTGAGTGCTAGTGCAACTCCGACAGCCGATAGTGCCAGCAGTGCAACGCCACATACGGCGCCAACGACTCGAGTGCTGGTTCCGCGACGCACCGACAATATGGAACCAAAGAACAAAACAAGCGCACCAAGAATTGCAAAAACTATGGGTCCTGCTTCAACTGATAGCGCCAGGAAAATTCGGGAGAACGACAACACGATGGCGCCAAGTAGCAATGCTCCACCGATTGGAATTTCGAGTGGGTGAACAACCCAACCACGAACGCGCTCGTTGTAGCTCGTGTCAGATGAGGCACGATCGCTCCAGTTTTGAATGAGCCATTCGCCGAGCATCGCAAGCAACAATGCGACACCGACTTTGAAAATACCTGGCGAGGTCACGAGACCAACAACCACCATGCCAAGTGACAATGCGGTCCCTAACGGGAACCAACTACGACCGGGCCCACGCTGAGCTGCCGGCGCCGAGTCGTGCTGTTCGGTATCGGTTGACAAAACGTGACCATCACGAACATAGGAAGCAATCGCACCGAGGAAGATTGAAGCGATGGCGACGAACACCAGAGCAACTGCGCCAGATCCGCCATCGTTCGCAATCATCCAAACAATGGCCGCAGCAACTGAAACCGCACCAAGGCCGTAAAAGAGTTTTGAGCTTGTTGTAATCATGAGTGATGCCTCGTCACTTCTGCACGTAGATGACGAACCACACTGCGCAGAACGCTGCAGTGAGGAAATACCAATACAGGGCATGAGCCGAAACAAGTTCGACTTCTTTCGTGCGACCACCGAGATACCTAAACGCAGCAACCGCGGTGTACATCAAACCAGAAAGCATCAACGCAGTCATCGTGCCGGTTGCGGCGTAGAACATTGAGTGGAAAGCACCATCTTTGGCACCAACTCCCATTTGAGTCCAAATGAAAATCTGTGCGTTGATACTGGCCAATGCCAACAGGGCTGTCACACCAAGAGCAAGGCCCGTATGCGAACGATCATTTCGCTTAGCTGAATACACAGCCCACTGAGCCATGATGCAGATCACCAATAGACCAAGCAGAAGCATGTTTGCTGCAACTTCTGGAACCACGATCTTCGCGGGCATCCAGTCTTTGATGAATCCACGCTTCATTGATTCACGTACAGGAGCATCAGCGCGGAACTTCAGCCAAGTGGCCATCATTCCGCCAATCAGCATGAGACCAGCAGCACCAGCGGCAGCAGTGCCAACAAAAACTTGGCGGCGCGGTGCGGGTTGCGAGGCGGGGGGTAGTGCAAGCATCAGGCAACCTTCCCATTCGATGAAGCGGACTTGATATCAGCTAACGGAGTTGCCGAGTTCACGACAATCACACCAGCAAAGTTTTCGGAGGGTGGCGGCGATGAAGTCGCCCACTCAAGGCTTGTGCCATCCCATGGATCATTGCCAGCGGCGTCACCACTTGTGAAGCTCTTGAAGGCAAGACCAATAAATGCAACTGACGCCAACAACATGACAACAAATCCCGCGCAGGTCAATGCATTCCATAAATCTTGCGGACCGCTGTATGAGAAACCATTCACCAGACCAGACGGTTGATCAGCAAATCCAGCGACGTAATACGGAAGCGAATCAAGACCGATCGCAAGAAGTGCTAACAACGCCAACGGAATTGCGGCCTTGTCAGAGATTGAACGTCCCCACAGCTTGGGACCCCAGTAGCAAATGCCTCCGAAAGCGATGGTGATTGCACCGAAGGTAATCGGGACATAAACGCCTGCTTCATAAATCGAACCACTCAATCCAGCATCTTGAACAAGTCCAACGATGTGTGCCGCAGCACCAAGAAGAATTCCGAGCAAACCAATCAAGACAAATGTCAATGGAGCACTGATCACTGGCTTCACTGACTTCAGCGTTAACAGCGACAAACCAAGAACGCCAAGTAGTCCGAGAACCGGCACAACGTTCAACAACAAGAATGGCAAAAGGTCAGCAATCTTTGTTCCGGCATTGTCGAGGAACTTTGCGCCATCCCATGGAAGCGTGATGTTTGTTTGAGTCACTGTGGCCAGTACAGCAACTGCGACAACACCAACAGCACCGAAGGCTGCTGAGCGCTGCGCCAAACGAGTACGTCCAATTGTTGGCACAACATCAAGCACGATGCCAAGGGCCGGAATTGCCAAGAGATAACTAAACGGCTGCGACAACGCCCAACCGATCCACTGGTTCACACCAGTGTTGCCACCAAAGCCAGCGCGGGCATAACGATGGTCGACATAGACGTACACAGTGGTGCCAATCAAAACCGGCATCGTGAGAATTAAAGCCAACGAACCAACGAGTGATGACCAGGTGAAAAGAGGTGCCCGCAAAATTCCCATGCCCGGCGCACGGGTCGTGAGCACGCTGACTGCGATTGATGTTGCGGCCATCAATACACCAAGACCAAGAACAATTGATCCAGCGAGGTACAAATCAACAAGATCGGGGTTACCACCGTTCGGACCACCGTTACCAATGATCGAAGCCAACGCAAGGCCAAGACCAGTGAGCCAGGTCCAAAAACCAGCTGCTGCTAAACGCGGGAAAGCATTTGAACGTGCACCCAACTGCAACGGAACAATGGCAATCGAGAGACCGAGCAAAAGCGGAACGACTGTTCCGAAAGTGAGCAACAGACGCACAGCTGCCAAAACTTGAGGAACAGAATTGTCACTGAGAATTTGATAACTATCAGCGTTGATGCGCTCGAAGGTCACCAAGATGGCAAGGACGAGCCCAGCCAGAAGTGCAACAAAGCTTGTACCGATAAAGAGACGGCCAACTTTTTTGTGGTCAGCAGTAGTCAGCCATGTCGCAATGGCTGGCGTCGATGCAGACACATCAGTAGGTAGATGGGTTTCAATTGATGTCATTCGAGATGGCTCGCTTCACGCGCAACGAGAGGAGTTAGGGGTTCCTCGGGGGTCTCAAAACTATTTCCAACTAACAACATTACCCACTTCACCCTGCTAGAACCGAAATCCCCGACCAAGTTCGCTCGTGAATTCCATGTCACTCGTTCAGCGATTCAGATTCCGTACTTGACGAACACGTCCACGGCCATCGCGGTAAAAAGAACCGTCACATACGTGATCGAAAAGCCAAAGACTCGCATCGCTCGACTCGCGGTGGGGTTTCGACTCAAATCAATCGTGCTGGCTATGAAACCCAGGCCCAAAATGACCGCTGAAATCATGTAGATCAGCCCGAGGTTGGCAACAGGACCCAATATCAGGGTCACTGCGGTCAACAGGACCGTATAAATGAACATCTGGCGGACCGTCTGCTTCATGGTTGCGACCGATGGCATCATCGGGACTCCAGCTGCCTTGTATTCGTCAGCGTGCCGAATAGCCAATGCCCAAAAATGGGGTGGAGTCCACAAAAATATGGCTATGAACAGGATAAATGGCTCCCAGGCCAGCGTATTTTGCACCGCCGCCCAGCCCACCAAGACCGGAACTGCCCCGGCCGCTCCGCCGATCACGATGTTTTGGCGACTCGTCCGCTTGAGCCACAACGAATACACGAAGACGTAGAACAAGGTCGCCGAAAGCGCCAAACAGGCTGCCAGCAGGTTAGCTCCGGCCCAAAGGATCGCAAAAGCGACCGCTTCCAGGGCTACTGCAAAAATCATGGCCTCACGAGGCTGGATGAGACCGGTCACGAGCGGACGGGTTTTGGTGCGGTCCATGAGGGCGTCGATATCTCGGTCAATGACCATGTTGATGGCGTTTGCCCCGCCGGCGGCCAAAGTGCCACCGATGAGGGTGATAGCGACGAGGCCCCAACTGGGCCAGCCCTGCTCGGCCAAAACCATGGTGGGGACTGTGGTGATGAGCAATAGTTCAACAACCCGCAACTTCATCAGAACGATGTAGCCACCGAAAACCGACTTGGGTTCTTTGCGGGCACCATGAGCGGCGACTCCACCTGGAGACAGGCGAGACGGAACCAAGGGGCGCGAACCAACAGACATCAATCTTGATCGTATGGGGGTGTGAATACCTCAACCAACCGAGACAATGAAGGAGTGAACACAGCAGGCGTGACTCTCGTCGCCGCGGCACCCGCAACTATTGAGCGACCCGAAGTCGAAGAGTCAATATCTCTTGAGCATCCGTGGGTTGTTTTGGTCTGGAATGACCCCATCAACCTGATGAGTTACGTCACTTTTGTCTTCCAAAAATTATTTGGCTACAGCCTTGAAAAAGCGACTGAACTCATGCTCGATGTCCATGAAAAGGGTAAGGCGGTCGTTTCCAGTGGCTCGAAAGAAAAGTCTGAAATGGATGTCTACCGACTCCATGAGCATGGCCTCTGGGCCACCATGCAACAGGACGCGGTCTGACGTGGCACGTTCCAAACCACCGTTCGCGATAACCAAAAAGGGCATCGCCATCAACTTGGGTCCCGATGAACGTGGCTTGCTCCGAACGCTGATTGGTGAAGTTCGAGAATTGCTCACGACTGCTCCGATCGGCGACCCGAAGTTGGCTCGACTTTTCCCCCCGGCCTATTTCGATAATGACGAGGCTGAAACCGAGTACCAACGCCTGATGCGCGATGAGCTCGTTGCAAGTCGACTCGATTCCATCGCCACGGTCGACACATTCTTGGGTGATGACAAGCTGAAAATCGTTACTTTTGCCCAACTAGATGCGTTCTGCGCTGCTCTCAACAGCGTGCGCCTCGTCTTGGGGACCTTGCTCAATGTTGGCGAAATCGACGACTACCTCGACGAGGATGACCCGCGCCATGACGAACTCGGTCTGTACAACTTCTTGTCGTGGCTCCTCGACAGTGCCATCTCGGCCCTGATGCAAAACCCTGTCGCGTAAAACCCCATGACGGTCACCGATCTTCGGGTGGAGACCGCAGGCAGTCCTGTTAGAGTTGCCACGCTCTCATCGAGACGAGTGCCCAAGCCCCCATCGTCTAGTGGCCTAGGACACCACCCTTTCAAGGTGGCGGCACGGGTTCGAATCCCGTTGGGGGTGCCAGACCGTTTTGCGGTCCGACATCTAGTACGTAATGCATCTAGTTCACACATCTAGTACATAGCCGAAATTGCAATAACCAAAGCAAACGTTTTGGTCTCGTGGTGAAGTTGGAGTTCACGCCGGCCTGTCAAGCCGGAGGTCGCGGGTTCGAGTCCCGTCGGGACCGCCAGTGCGTGTGGGGAAACCCACAAGCACACGGTCGAGTAGCTCAGTCGGCAGAGCGTCCGCCTGAAAAGCGGAAGGTCACCGGATCGACGCCGGTCTCGACCACTTCATGTTTAGACGCGATATCGAAGGCCTTCGGGCACTGGCTGTCGGCTTCGTCGTTCTCTTTCACGCCAAATTTCTTGGCCTCACTGGCGGATTCATCGGTGTCGATGTGTTCTTTGTCGTCTCCGGATTTCTGATCACGTCGTTACTCATCAGCGAACATTCAGCGGTCGGTGAAATTTCGCTGAAGAACTTTTACGCTCGCCGAGCCCGACGCCTGTTACCCGCATCTGCATTGGTCATTGCGCTGACTGCTCTCGCTAGCCGTATCTGGCTTGAACCGCTTCGATTACACGACATCGGTACTGATGCGGTTGCCAGTGGAGGTTTCTTCTCCAACATTTTGTTCGGTATTCGCAGCACCGATTATCTGCAAGCCGGACAACCACCCTCGCCATTCCAACATTTTTGGTCGCTCTCGGTTGAAGAGCAGTTTTATATCGTTTGGCCCGCGCTGTTGATTTTGTTGCTTTGGAAGTCGCGCGACCGCCACACGCGAGCAATTGTTGCGATCTCCACACTCAGCGTTGTCTCACTATCACTGTGTATTTGGCAGACCACACAATCTCAACCATGGGCATTCTTTGGTTTGCACACCCGTGCATGGGAGCTCGGTATTGGTGCGCTAGTCGCCTTGTCATGGAAATATGTTGAACAACTTCCCAGCAATTTCCGCGCGGTCATTGGTTGGCTCGGATTATTCGCCATCATTTTCAGCGGCCTCAAAATCACCGAGAAGCTGGCATTCCCTGGCAAGTTGGCATTACTGCCCGTTGTTGCAACGGCACTCGTTCTCATGGCTGGGCAAAATGCGCATTGGGGACCGCAACGAATTCTTTCACTCAAACCTTTGCAATGGATCGGCGCGCGCTCGTACTCGATTTACTTGTGGCACTGGCCAGTTCTGATTATCGCCGAATCGCATGCCGGGCGAGACTTACGTGTTAGTGAACGCATCATTGCAATTGCTGCCGCAGTCATCGCCGCATCGCTCTCACATCATTTCTTAGAAAATCCCGTACGCCATTCAGTTTCTCTTCAAGCAAAACCGCGTCTCGCGCTCATGGTTGGCGGAGCGTTGATTGTGATGAGTCTTGGCGTCGGGTTTGTGTTGCGAACTTCATCGGTTGCGCTGAGCACCGACGTCATTGCTGAAGCACCTGTAGCAATCGCAACTTCGACGACAGTACCAGTTATTTCTTCTGACAGCACGACTGCACCAGTTGAGTCGACAACGTCCATAGTGACAATTCCTGAAGGTCCGCCTCCGGCCATTATCAATGCTGCTGTTCCCATTGATGCAGTGATTACTGGCGCGCTCACTGATGAAGTCCCGGCAAATTTGCAACCTTCATTGCGTGGCGCCTCCGGCGACAAACCCGAAATTTACGACAACGGATGTCATGTCAATTTGGTTGATATCGAACCAAAGGTTTGTGTGTACGGCGACACTGCTTCTGATTTCACTGTTGCGTTGTACGGTGACTCACATGCGGCCCAATGGTTTCCAGCACTCAATCAAATTGCTCTCGACCATCACTGGCGTTTAGTCATTCTCACCAAAATGGGTTGCACCACAATTGATCTGATCACCGCTAATTCATTGGTTGGTCCCACGTATCCAGGATGTCAACCATGGCGAGAAAAAGTTCTTGAGCGTTTTGTCGCTGAAAATGTCCGCGTGGTCTTTATGACTAACTCAAATCGTTTAACCGATCCAGCAACTGGCCAACCATTCGCCGACTCAATCGTGAAAGCCGGCAATGCAACGTTGATTCCCAAATTGCAAGGTATGGGTATCAGTCCAATTGTTATTACCGATACTCCTTATCCAGGTACTGACGTACCGATTTGTTTGTCTAAGGCGATCAAGAATGTCGGATCATGTGCGGTCAGTCGCGACAAAGGTCTTCGCGCAAATCGTCAACAGACCAGCATTGATGTGGCAGTTGAAAACAACGCTCAATATCTCGACATCAGCAATTGGGTGTGTTCGCTTGACACATGCCCAGTCATCACTGGCAATATTTTGATGTACCGCGATTCGCACCACCTCACGACCACATACGTTCAGTTCTTGACGCCTTTGATTGACGCCGCAGTGTCGCCTTATGTCGACGGTGTGAGGTCGCGAATCAGCGCTTCTTGAGCAACGGTTGCCACTAATACGCCATCGTCACTGAAGACATGACCAAGTGCAAGACCACGATTATTCCCTAATGAATGACACGTAAAATCGTGCAAATGCCAGCGATCACTTTGAATGGGTCGATGAAACCAAATGGTGTGATCAAGGCTGGCACCTTGAAAGTTGCGATGATTTTCTGGACGTAATGAGATTTGTGGGTGAGTTCGAACAACTGCATCGGTTGGCAAATCGTCACTGAGATAAGCAAACGCACATCGATGCAAAAGTTGTGCCCGCTGATCGCCAGGATCGCCCAACTCTTCGGTCACTCGGAACCAAGCCATGGCCCGACCGGAACCTTCGCGTCCATCGTTCGGATGATCGGCTTTCTCGATCCACCGCCGATCAAAAACTTCAGACCATGTTGAATTAGTCATTTTGTCAGGCAGTGGAACACCCGTTGGAAAAGCAATTGATTGCACATCTGGCGCATTTTCAAATCTTTGAAAGCTTGCTTCCAAGTTGAGAATGGCGCCATTTTCTTGTCGCGCCACAACTCGACGAGTGCAAAAACTTTTACCGTTACGAATGCGATCAACTTCGTAACGCACAGTGTCTTTTGGACTGCCACGTCGAATGAAATATGCGCGCAACGAATGAGGTTCCATATCGGGCTCAACCGTTTCGGCAGCAGCCCACAATGCTTGCGCAACGATGTGACCGCCATACAAGCCTCCCCACGGGTATTCGCGCCCCGCTCCAACAAATGTGTCGACGCCATGGGGCTCAAGAGCAAAAAGTTGTTGCATGGTCACGCCATCAGGCTATGACAAGTTAATGAATACCCGCTTTCGAATCAGGTGCCGTATCCATAACCCAGGTCAAGCGCAGTCAACATGGGCACAAACGGAATACCTCGCTCGGCGGCCATCGCGCTGCAGGTTCCACCACGGTCAACCACAACGGTGATCAATACAGGAATTGCCCCAAATGCAACGACAGCATCGACGGCTTCCATGATTGATGTTCCACGAGTCACGGTGTCTTCAGTAATGACTACTTTGTCGCCAGGCTGCAATGCACCGGCAATACGCCCAATCACACCATGATCTTTTGCTTCTTTGCGAACACTAAAACTTCGCAAATCAATTCCCCTTGTTGCTGCGACAGCGGCAATTCCGTAGGCGACTGGGTCGGCGCCCATCGTCAAGCCACCGATCGCGACTGCATCTTTAGGAATGAGTTCTAATGCAACATCGGCCATCAACACAACGCCATCAGCCCGACACGCGGTTTGCTTTGTATCAAGAAACCACGAACTACTCGCTCCTGATTTCAATGTGAAGTTTCCAGTCTTTAACGAGTGGCGAAGCACATGGTCACGCAGTGCATGTCGAGCAGGATCAAGAGTCGGCAATACATTCGGATATTTACTCATCGGTAATTACAGTAGTACGCAAATTGTCGCCGTGTATCTCTTTGCGACACTCGTCTGTATCAAAAATAAATACGGTGAATTTGTTAACAAAAAGAGACAAATTCTTACTTAACTAAACATCGCAATACGCGTGTGCCACTCATATATTGAAAACTATGGCTGCACCTAAAACTCCGATGACTAAAACTCATAAAGCTGCTTTGGCGGTTGGACGAGCAGAGAGTCGCACGGTTCGTGATTATCTCGAAGCAGTACGACGCAACAAGCCAAAGCGTGGCCGTAAGCGCACACCAGATTCAATCAAGAAGCGTCTTGCAGTTATTGAAAATCAGTTTGATGATTCAGATGCAATTACTCAATTGAAGTTGTCGCAAGAACGTCTTGATTTGTCAATGGAACTTGCGGAAATGACAACGGCTCAGCAAATCGGGCCGTTAGAAAAAGCATTCGTTAAAGTTGCTCGTTCATACGGCGATCGCAACGGAATCACTTACACCGCTTGGCGTGAAATTGGTGTTGACCCTGCGATCTTGAAAAAAGCCGGAATTACTCGCTGAGTTTTAAACGTCCAGCGCATCAAGGGCAGTAAATACTTGCCCGATGTGCACTAACGAACGCTTCAAGTCAAAGGCTTCGTCAAGAACTTTCTTGTCAACTCGTTCTAAACGAGCGTCGGCTTCAAGAACCGAGCGGAAATCTTGTGACCGTTCCCAAGACGTTGCTGCTGCTTCTTGAACAATTCGGTAAGCCTCATCACGAGTCAAACCTGATTGCACTAACGCAAGAAGAACTGGCTGGCTAAAAACCAATCCGTGACTTGAGTACAAGTTCTGTTTCATCCGCTCAGGCGAAACCTGCAGGCCCTCAAGCAAACGACGCAAGCGATGCATGACGTAATGCGCCATCAACGACGAATCAGGAAGAACGACCCGTTCAACCGAACTATGTGAAATATCTCGTTCGTGCCATAACGCCACGTCTTGCATCGCTGCCTGGAGATTGCCACGAAGAACGCGCGCGAGGCCGGTGATTGTTTCAGCAGAGATTGGGTTGCGCTTGTGCGGCATCGCCGACGAACCTTTTTGTCCCGCTTTGAAACCTTCTTCAACTTCGCGCACTTCGGTTCGTTGCAGATGACGTAACTCAACAGCGATCATTTCACAGGTGTTACCAACGGCCGCACATGCCCACATATATTCGGCATGTCGATCACGAGAAATCACCTGAGTGGCCGGGACTGCTTGCAGATCCAAAGCATGAGCAACATGCTGTTCAACTTTGGGATCAACGTTTGAATACGTTCCGACTGCGCCAGACAGTTTGCACACTGCGATATTTTCGCGAGCAGCGATTAACCGGCTTCGATCACGATCAATTTGCAACGCCCATAAAGCAACCTTGGCCCCAAAAGTTGTCGGTTCGGCGTGGACGCCATGCGTTCGACCAATCATCACCGTGTCGCGATGAGCTTTAGCCAAACTCACAACGACTCGTAGGAGTTTTGACGAGGCTTCAATTAATAAGTCGGCCGCATCGCGTAACATCCAGCACCAGGCTGTGTCAACGATGTCGCTCGATGTGAGACCGTAGTGAATCCAAGCACCTGCAGTGCCACCAATACGCGATTGCAAAATATCCACGAATGCGGCAACGTCGTGATCAGTAATCTTTTCGCGATCAAGGACATCATCAATAAAGCGCGCGTCGACAACAGGAGAATTCGCTCGACAAGCCACCGCGTCTGCTGCTGGCACAACTCCTAAAGCACTATGGGCTTCAGTTGCTAACAATTCAATTTCTACCCACCGACCAAAACGAGATTCGTCAGAAAAGACCGATTCCATCTCGGGTAATGAATAACGAGGGATCATGCCGTACCTCCAAATAGTGAAGCAGAAGTCCAATCAAGTACATCATCGCGCTCGGGACCGACACCAATGATGCGAATTGGAATTCCGGATTCACGTTCGACTGCAGTAATAAACGCAATGGCCTCTGCCGGTAGATCTTTCACTGAGCGACAATTGCGCAGTTCCTTTTTCCAACCCGGCATGGTGATGTAATCGGCCACAACCTGACCAAGAACATCGCTGCGATCGGGATAGCCATGTATGAGTTCACCATTAATGCGATAACCCGTACATACTTTGACTTCGTCAAAGGTGTCTAAGACATCGAGTTTCGTCAAGGCCAACTCGGTGAGTGAATTGATACGACCAGCGTGACGCAACATCACGCAGTCAACCCAGCCTGTGCGACGCCGGCGACCAGTAACGGTCCCGAACTCGCGACCAATATCAACCAACTTGTCGCCAATCTCACCAAGGGTTTCGGTCGGGAAAGGTCCAGAACCAACGCGTGTTGTATAGGCCTTCGTAATTCCGATGATGCGATCAAGGAGTCGCGGTCCAATACCTGATCCAACACTGGCTCCCCCAGCAGTCGGATTTGATGACGTCACAAACGGATAGGTGCCATGGTCTAGATCGAGGAAAGTGGCTTGAGCACCTTCAAGCAAGATGTCTTGACCAGCGTCAACTGCATCGTGCAACAGGCCAACGGTGTCGCCAATGTACGGCTGCAAACGCTTTGCGTATTCGACGAATTCAGAAACGATGCGTTCAACATCAAGTGCTTCGCCACCCGCATGAACAACGTTGACACTTTCAGCTATCGCCCGTTCGCGCACCTGCGCAGCAAATGTTTGCAAGTCGACACATTCGCCCACTCGAATACCGACTCGACGGGCCTTGTCGGCATACGCCGGTCCAATTCCCTTCAGGGTTGTCCCAATCTTGTTCTCTCCCAAGTTGCCCTCAGATATGGCATCCCACGATTGATGCCACGGAAAGATCAATTGAGCCAGGCTTGAGACAGTCAATTTGGCGCATGAAATACCGCGCGATTCAAGGCGATCAATCTCGGCAAAGAGTGTCGGCATGTCAACGACAACACCGTTACCAATGACTGGCGTGACGTGGTCATACAGAACTCCCGAAGGAATGAGTTGTAGCGCGTACTTCTCGGCACCAACAACCACGGTGTGACCAGCATTGTGTCCACCCTGGTAACGAGCGACAACCGAATTCTCTCGGGCAAGAAGGTCGATGACCTTGGCTTTGCCTTCATCGCCCCACTGGGCTCCGACGACGACGGTGACTGACATGGCACGCTCCTAATAAATGGGGGGAACGTAACGACACCCTACTTGCTCGGTTGATTTTGAGTGAACTGCATATCCATTCATTCAGTATTCACATTTAAGGCAGACAAATTATCCTTTGACGTCACTTCGCTTGACCAAAGTAGTCACCTGTCAACACAACTGTCTTGACAATCCGTGAACACAACCAAAAGGAAAACGATGATCCCCTCAAAGTACTCATCCATGCGCAAGATGGCGTCACTCGCCATTGTTGCTGGTTTGGCACTCGCAGCCTGTGGCGGCGATGACTCAAGCTCCAGCGCGACAACAAAAGCCCCCGCTACTACCGAAGCACCGGCCGACGACGCAACTGAAACAACTGAAGCAATGGACTCACCAGATGCCGATCCGACAGCTGCTCTCTACGAAGAGTGCAAGGCCGAAGGTGGCAAAGTGAACTTGATCGCCCTTCCCGACGAATGGGCCAACTACAAGGGCATCCTCGCCTCATTCGGTGAAAAGTACCCCGATGTTGAGTACCCCGTGGCCAGCCCCGACGCTTCATCGAAAGAAGAAATGGAAGCTGTTCAGACCTTGGCCGGACAAGAAGATATGCCCGACAACGTTGACGTCAGCCCCGCCATTGCTCAGGAAATGGTCGATGCTGGTTTGTTCGAACCCTACGTCTTGTCAACCGACGCCGAAATCCCGGCCGGCTTGAAGGATGCAGACAACAATTGGACCGCCGCCTACTACGGAATTATGGCAATCACCACCAACACCAAGATTGTCCCCGTGGCTCCGACGTCATTTGCTGACTTGATGAACCCCGAATACGAAGGCCTCGTTGCCTTGAACGGTGATCCGCGTGAAGCTGGTGCAGCATTCGCAGCAGTTATGGCTGCGTCACTTGCTAACGGCGGCAGCGCCGATGACATTTTGCCCGGCATCCAGTACTTCGCCGACCTCAAGGCTGCCGGCAACCTCGGTGGCACCGATGTCACCAAGGAAACCGTTTTGTCAGGTGAAACCCCCATCACCATTGACTGGAGCTACAACGTTCCGGGATTGGCCGCTGAACTCGAAGCTGCGGGAATCACCTACGAAACCAACTTCCCGAGCGACGGCATTTACGGCGGCTTCTACGGCCAGGGTGTCATCAAGGACTCGCCACACCAGGCTTGCTCAGCGTTGTGGATGGAACACATCTTCAGCGATGAAGGCGCATTGGGCTACCTCGAAGGTGGCGCTGTCCCGGCTCGAATCGAAGCTTTGACCGCTGCTGGACTCGTGACCGAAGAAGTCAAGGCAAACTTGCCGCCAGACGAATTGGTCGCACAGATCAGCTTCTTGACCCCTGCTCAGATTGCGGCTGCAAAAGCTGTTCTCGCCGAGCAGTGGGGACCCATGGTGGCTGACGCCTGATCGTGGCGTTCACTCATACCTCCCCCAAAAAAGTCGAGGGGGTCGTCGCAACTGCGGCGGCCCCCTCGTTCTTTTCGGTACTTCGACGAGTCTCGGCTTGGTCGGGGCTCATTCCGTTCTTTCTTTTTCTTATTTTGTTTCTGTTCATCCCAGCAGTCAGCGTTTTCTCGCAGGCTCTTCATGATGCTGATGGGTCATTCGGGTTCAGCGCAATGCGCGAGGCAATCTCGGGACAGAATCTTGATGCTTTTATTTTCTCGCTGAAGTTTTCGGCAGGTGCCGCATCCGTCGGCGTCGTCGTGGGCGGTTTCTTGGCCTACGCCGCCGCCACTGCTACACGGCCCCGTTGGCTACGCAACATCGTGAGTTCATTTAGTGGAGTTGCTGCCAACATGGGCGGACTCCCTCTCGCCTTCGCATTTCTGAGTCTTCTCGGACGCCAGGGACTTGGAACCAAAATTCTGAATGCATTTGGTTGGGATCTCTATGCCGGTGACTTCAAACTTGGCGAAGTCTCCGGTCTTATCACTGTGTACTCGTACTTCAATATTCCACTCATGGTCCTCGTCACGCTGCCAGCTATCGATGGACTCAAAACATCTTGGAGAGAGGCTTGCGCCAATCTTGGCGGTAGTGCATGGACGTATTGGCGCAGAGTTGGACTACCAATTCTTGCCCCATCACTTCTTGGTGGATTTTTATTGTTGTTCGCCAATTCGTTCAGCGCCTACGCAACGGCTCGGCAACTGACCGACAACTCAAAGATTGTTCCACTTCGAATTAGTTTCTTTTTGGGCGGAGATATCTCAATAGGCGAAGACGCTGTTGGATATTCACTTGCTGCTTGGATGATCATCTTGATGGGCATCAGCATGGCCGCCTATTGGCTGCTTCGTCGACGCGCCGAACGTTGGAGTCATTCGTGAAACATTCTGGCACCCAACGAACAATTGGTCGTTTGCTCCCAACTCTTGTCTTGATCGCAAGCGCAGTATTCTTTGCATTTCCGCTACTTGCGATGGCGCGTTTCGCCTTCCAAAATCTTCAGGTCATTGACTTGGGTTGGAACAATCTTTTTGAGAAGTGGTCCATATCATCAGTAACTGCTTCATTTTCAGATGACTTCTTCGCCGAGGCTCTTACTCTCAGTTTGAAGTTGGCAGTAGGCACTGCTCTCTTCACACTTGGGCTTTTGATTCCTACTGCGGTGTGGGTGCATCTTCGCTTACCAAAAGCCCGCGTTTTCGTTGAGTTCCTCACAATTTTGCCGTATGTCATTCCAGCAATTGCCCTTGTTGCAGGCATTGTGGTTGTCAAACCTCATGCCCGTTGGTTTCTGAATAGTGACTACTCACTGATTCCGTTTTACGTGGTGCTTGCCTTGCCTTTTACGTATCGCAGTATTGATACTGGGTTGCGAGCAATAGATCTCAAGGTCTTAGTTGAAGCGTCTCGAAGTCTCGGTTCAACCTGGGTCGCGACTCTTTTGAGAGTGGTCATCCCCAATCTTCGGGCAGCAATTATCTCTAGCACTTTTCTCACAGTCGCCGTCGTGCTGGGTGAGTACACGATTTCAGACGTGCTCTTGAAAAGAACTTTTCCGTCATTCATGGCGCAGTATCGACAAAGTGACCCACGAGGTGGCTACGCACTCGCCATCCTTGCATTGTTAGGCACCACTCTTCTCTTCGTCGCAATCGGCGTTCTTTCCAAATCAAGAAGTGCACGCAAACAGCAACCTTCACGTTCACAAGAAAATGAGATTCTCGTATGACCTCGCTCAGCTTTACCGGTATTCGAAAGACATTCGGCACAACAGTCGCACTTGAGTCACTTGATCTTGCACTGCAACCAGGTGAGTTGGTGAGTCTGCTCGGACCATCTGGTTGTGGCAAAACCACCGCCTTACGTATCGCCGCCGGATTTGAAATTCCAGATACCGGAGTCGTATCGCTCGGAGAAAATGTCATCACCGATACTCCGGCACATCGACGAAACATGGGAATGGTTTTCCAGAGCTACAGCCTCTTCCCCAATCTCACTGTTGCACAGAACGTTGAATTTGGTTTACGAAATCGGAAAGTAGAAAAAGTAAAACGCAACTCCCGAGTTGGCGAAATGCTTGAACTTGTTCAGTTAAGCGATCTTGGTAAGCGTTATCCTCATCAGCTGTCTGGCGGACAACAACAACGAGTTGCACTAGCACGTGCGTTGGCAGTTCAACCCGAAGTACTTCTTCTAGATGAACCGTTATCAGCTCTTGATGCCAAGGTTCGAGCAACACTTCGTGATGAAATTCGTCGTATTCAAACTGAACTTAAAACCACCACACTCTTTGTGACTCATGATCAGGACGAAGCCTTGGCCATCAGCGACCGCATCGGTGTTATGTCAAATGGCCGCCTTGAACAACTAGGCACCCCAGAAGACGTCTATCTACGTCCCGCATCACCATTCGTCGCTCGCTTTGTCGGTTCAATCAATGAACTTCCGAATGTCAATGGATCTGGTCAGATTCTGGTACGTCCAGAAGATGTCACGATCTCGGCTGACGAAAACGAATTGACGATGCGCGGAACCGTTACACGGGTGACCTTTCAGGGCCCAGTCACGATCATCTCAGTTCGCGTCGACGTTGTTGATCAACTCATCAACGTCCACGCAGCAAGCGGATCAGTTCATACTGAAGTTGGCGACCGAGTTTCAGTTGCCGTTGCACCAGGGCGCGGCATTATTGAAGCTGCTTAGTTCTTACGAACTCAGCACAATCTGATCGTCGACTGCGTCAACAACTATCGCGCTGTCTTCGCCCACTTTTCCTTCGAGAATCAAGACCGAGGCACGGTCGCCAATCTCGCGTTGAATCACTCGCTTCAAAGGCCGAGCTCCGAAGTCGGGATCAAATCCGACTGCGGCAAGCAACGCCACCGCGGCTGGGGTGACCTCAAGAGTGATTCGACGAGCCAAGAGTCGCTCACGCAGCTTCTCCAGTTGAATCATCACGATGTGAGCCAAATCTTCTTTTGTCAAAGAGCGGAAGCGAATGATTTCATCGATGCGGTTGATGAATTCAGGCTTGAAGAACATCTGTGGATCACCAGGCAAGTTTGAGGTCATCACGATCACCACATTGGTGAAGTCGACCGTTCGGCCTTGACCATCGGTTAAACGACCGTCATCAAGTACCTGCAACAAGATATTGAAAACGTCTGGATGAGCCTTTTCGATTTCGTCCAGCAACACCACGGTGTAACCACGACGACGAACTGCTTCGGTGAGTTGACCGCCCTCGTCGTAACCGACATATCCAGGAGGCGCACCAACTAAACGCGAGACGGAGTGCTTCTCCATGTACTCGCCCATGTCAATACGCACCATGGCGCGTTCGTCATCAAACAAAAACTCGGCAACGGCTCGGGCCAATTCGGTTTTACCCACACCAGTCGGTCCAAGGAATAAGAACGAGCCAATGGGTCGGTTGGGATCGGACAAACCGGCACGGCTACGACGAATTGCGTTCGATACAGCAGTGACTGCCTGATCTTGACCAATAACCCGCTTGTGCAGTAGCGCTTCAAGGTGAACCAACTTAGCCATTTCGCCTTCGAGCAAACGAGTGACCGGCACGCCAGTTGATTTACTCACCACTTCAGCAATGTCTTCAGCGTCTACTTCTTCTTTAAGCATGCGATTATCAGTCTGCAAAACATCAAGGTGCCCCGTTGCCTCAGTGATACGGCGCTCAATCTCAGGGATTCGTCCGTAACTAATTTCGGACTTCTTTTGCAGATCAGTTTCGTACTCAACACCGATCTTTAATTGTTCAAGTTCTTCTTTCAGATTACGAATTGCACTAATGGCATCTTTTTCTTGCTGCCAGTGCTCACGCATAATGCCCGAATCATTCTTCAGAAGTTTCAGTTCATCATCAATCGTTGAGAGCCTCTCGCGTGAAGCAGAATCGGTTTCTTTAGCCAAGGCCAACTTTTCAATTTCTAGTTGCATGATGCGACGTTCAACAACATCGATCTCAGTTGGCAACGAGTCAATTTCAATGCGTAATTTGCTGGCAGCTTCGTCAACCAAGTCAATGGCCTTGTCGGGTAAGAAACGACTCGTGATATAGCGATCGGATAAAACTGCTGCGCTCACCAAAGCCGAGTCTTGAATACGCACACCATGGTGCACCTCATAACGCTCTTTAAGCCCACGCAAAATAGCAATGGTGTCTTCAACACTTGGCTCACCGACATACACCTGTTGGAATCGACGCTCTAGAGCCGGATCTTTTTCAACATACTTGCGATATTCATCAAGAGTGGTCGCACCAATCATGCGCAACTCACCTCGCGCCAACATGGGCTTGATCATGTTGCCAGCATCCATGGCACCTTCAGCACCACCGGCGCCAACAATCGTGTGTAATTCGTCGACAAAAGTAATCACTTCACCAGCAGCATCGGTGATTTCTTTCAGCACGGCCTTCAGACGTTCTTCAAATTCGCCTCGGTATTTCGCACCAGCGACCAAACTTGCGATGTCAAGGGAAATCAAACGCTTGTTTTTTAAGCCTTCAGGAACATCTCCTTCAGCAATACGTCGAGCTAGACCCTCAACGATGGCAGTTTTACCAACACCAGGTTCGCCTATAAGTACCGGGTTGTTCTTGGTACGACGGCTCAATACTTGAATCACTCGACGAATTTCATCATCACGGCCAATGACCGGATCAATCTTTCCGTCACGCGCACGCTTGGTGAGATCTTGCCCATACTTCTCGAGCGCTTGAAAATTTTCCTCCGGGTTTTGCGTTGTGATTCGATGGCTTCCGCGCACATCACGCAGTGCCTGCATGAGTTCTTCACTGCCAATACCCAAACGACTATTCATTGCGAGCAGCAAATGCTCAACCGATAAGTAGTCGTCCTTAAAATCTTTTTGATACTTCTCTGCATTTTCAAAAACATTGCTGAGTTCGCGATTCATACGTGGTTCATCGCCACCATAGGCCTTGGGTAACTTCGCAACTTTTTCATCAGCCGAGTTACGTACCATGAGCGGGGCCTGACCCAACTTGGCGAGTACTGCTGGCACAACAGTGTCGTCTTGACGCGCAATGGCTGCCATCAAGTGATCGGGAGTCAGTTCGGGGTTTGACAAAGCCTTGGCTTGGTCAACTGCCGCGGCGACAGCTTCTTGAGTTTTCAGTGTCCAATTTTTTGGGTTCAGAGCCATGTCTTTTTCCTCGTCATTTTCAGCGTCACTTAGCTAGTCATTTATTTTCGGCAGCGATTGTTTGCAACCAATGCACTGCTGGGGCAGTCAACTTGGTCGTCTGTTTGTAATCACGCACATCATCAGGCAGATTGCTTAACGCTTCTGCAAGTCGTATTGCATCCCCTGGTCGATCGACAAGATGCGATAGCGGCCGAACATACGACCGAATCGTGAACAGAACACAATGAGTTTTTGGAAAGCGTCGAATGGTTTCACGTTCAACGCGCAAGAACAACCGATCACCGGTCGTTGGATCACCGAGTACTGGCAAGTCAGGAGATTTTGTCGCCGTTCCGTCAACAGCTTGATACAACTCATCAGTATCAATGACCCCCCAACCGGTGCGCCAGAAAGACTTTTGCGTTGAGAGCCGTTGAAAAAACGAATCAATCGGATCTTGCAATTGTTCGTTCAGTTGGTCAACTGGTGCATGCACCTCGCTCATCGTGAGGCCCAATTTCGAATTGAGATCCCAGCGATTAGGGAAGCACACGCTGCCGCCGCCAAAAACTAAACGACTATCTCGTTCAACCAGCAGCGCGAAATCTTCTTGCACAAGTCGTGCGCAGGTCACCAACGGATGTTCAGCCCATTGACCATCGGCATTGGGCTCGACGACAAATCGTTCATGACGATGGTGATTGACGATGTCGCGACCCTCGCGGGTAAACCAATCAGGCCGAGTGGAAATCAGATGCTCAATCAATTCAGTCAAGACTTCTGCAGCTTCGTCTTCGGTATTGGGTTGAAAGGCGTTCGCTGTTGCAAAGTTTTTCGCGAAGACTGACTTCTTCGCGTCCATCTCATGGTCGTAGTCATCGCCGATTTCAATCCAGTTCGCAAGATCTAATGGACGAAGTGCGAGTCTCCACCGAAACGCCCCAGCAAGATATGGCTGGTAGTCAGGTTGTGTGCTCATCATTTCACCTCAATCAATCTCGGCGTAGCACTGAATCAACATGACCAAAGACCGTGACTGCCTGGCGCAATGGCACAATGTTCGCCTGTGATGTCGGGGTGCCTGATCGCGATTGAACTGCATGAATCGCTTGGGTCGCAAGCAATCGCAACTGATCAACCTCATTACGCAGGCGAATCACTTCGGCTTCGAGGTACATCACCCGACGAATACCTTCGACATTCATACCTTCGGCAGTGAGTTCGGAAATACGACGTAAGCGAGCGATATCTAATTCGCTGTAACGGCGGTTACCACCTTGGGTGCGGGCTGGATGCAAGAGGCCACGGCGTTCATAGATACGTAAAGTTTGTGGGTGCATCCCCGCGCGTTCGGCAGCGACAGAGATGACGTAAATGGCGTGTTCATTCGCTTGTTGACTCATGAATGCCTCACTAACTGTTGTTCGTGTTCTCTCTTGGGTTGATGCCGGTGACTGATGCCAGAGTTTCAATTGCCTGACGTTCATCATCGGTTAATGAAGTTGGTACAACAACGTTGACAGTAACGATGAGATCACCGTGATGTTTCGTTGTTTCGATACCGCGTCCTTTGACGCGGTGACGACTTCCGCTTTGGGTGCCTGCCTTGATACGCAAGGTCACATTGTCACCACTCAGGGTCGGCACTTCAATGTTGGCGCCGAGTGCAGCTTCGGCAAAGGTAATCGGCACATTGACTGTGAGGTTGTCACCATCTCGACCAAATGTTGCACTCTTACCAACTCGACAAATAATGAAGAGGTCTCCGTTGGGCCCGCCATTGCGCCCAGGTGTTCCTTTTCCGGGCAGACGGATACGCGACCCATCAGAAACTCCAGCAGGCACGCGTACCTTGACTTCGCGATTGCGCTTTTCAATTCCGCTGCCACGACAAACTCCGCAGGGTGTTTCGACGATGCTTCCAGCACCGCCACATCCAGGGCATGGTGAAGCAAAGGAAAACAACCCCTGATTGTCATCGACTTGCCCGCGACCACCACAGCGAGAACATGTTTTACGCTCTGTTCCGGGTCGAGCACCCGAGCCGCTACACGTTTCGCATCGCGCATCGCTGGTGAGATACACACTTGTAGTCACGCCAAGCACTGCGTCGTTGAAGTCGAGCGTGAGCGCTGCTTCGAGATCGGAACCACGACGCGGACCGACACCACTACTTGCGCCGCCACGAGAGCGACCACCCGAAAACATGCGGAACATGTCTTCAAACGAACCAGATTCACCGCCTGTATTGAATCGCATGTTGCCCATACCGCCGCCGCCCATAGGGCCGATTCGGCGAACTTCGTCATATTCACGACGTTTTGTTTCGTCGCTCAAAACGTCGTAGGCAGTTGAGATTTCTTTGAAGCGTTCCTCGGCTGCATCATCTCCTGGTTTGGCATCAGGGTGATTTTCTCGAGCCAATTTGCGATAGGCCTTAGTAATTTCTTTCGGTTCGGCTGTTTGAGCCACGCCTAGCACCGCGTAGTAATCCTTTTCATACCACTCACGTTGTGCTGCCATGACTCACCTCCTTGTTGATGTAACTAGCCGCGAACTTTGACCATGGCCGGGCGCAATACGCGACCCTTCCAGGTGTATCCGGTTCGCAAAACATCGGTGACGACAGTGTTGCCATTGCCGTCTCCTTCACCTTCTTCGTGAATCACTGCGTCAGCTTTGCCAGGATCAAAGGTTTGGCCGTTGAGGTCGAGAGCTTCAAGTCCCTGCTTTTTCAATTCAGTTAACAACAGATTGAAGAGTGGTTCAATTTCATTCGGGTGAGCAACAAAGGCTGCTTCGCAGGCATCAAGTACTGGCAACAACGATTCGGCAATGCGACCAGTCGCCCGATCGATGTCATCAGAAGTTTGCGTCGCAACACGCTTACGATAATTCTCAAAGTCGGCCTGAAGTCGTTGCGCTATCTCGCGGAACGAATCTCGTTCTGCGAGTAGCGCTTCGACATCATGCTCAATCGCGAGTTCGGCTTCTTCAACCGCAACGGCGTCTTCGGCTTCGGTTGTTGATGTATCAACAACGTCTTCCTGTTCGTTCGTCATGATCGTGAACTCAGGCGTCGCCGTCGACGATTTCGGCGTCAACAATTTCGTCATCGTTAGTGCTACCAGCAGCCTGACCAGAAGCCGATGTACCGGCAGCATTTGAATCACGTGCTGCTGTTTCGTACAACTTCTGACTAAATGCCTGGCTCGCTGACATCAATGCTTCAGTAGCTGCTTTCGTCGCTGCCATGTCGTTGCCTTCAAGAGTTACTTTCAAGGCAGCAAGCGGTTCTTCGACAGCTGCTTTCTCTTCAGCAGTGACCTTGTCGCCTTGCTCGCGCAAAACTTTTTCGGTCTGGTACACCAATGAATCGGCGTTGTTACGAACTTCAGCCTCATCACGACGCTGACGATCTTCCTCAGCGTGTGCTTCGGCATCCTTCACCATCTGGTTGATGTCATCTTTGGACAATGTCGACTGACCACTAATTGTCATTGACTGTTCTTTATTGGTCGCACGATCTTTTGCACTCACATGCACGATGCCGTTGGCGTCAATATCGAATGTCACTTCAATTTGAGGAATGCCACGTGGGGCCGGCGGAAGGTCGACCAATTGGAACTTGCCAAGTGTCTTGTTGAACGAAGCCATTTCTCGCTCACCCTGGATCACATGAATTTCTACTGAAGGCTGCATATCTTCAGCGGTCGTGAATACTTCGGTTCGCTTGGTAGGAATGGTGGTGTTGCGCTCGATGAGCTTGGTCATGACGCCGCCCTTGGTTTCAATACCAAGTGACAACGGAGTGACGTCAAGCAACAACACATCTTTCACGTCGCCCTTCAAGACGCCAGCTTGGACTGCTGCGCCAATGGCAACAACTTCGTCAGGGTTCACGGTCTTGTTGGGTTCTTTGCCAGTGAGCGACATCACAAGGTCTTGCACTGCGGGCATACGAGTTGATCCACCCACCATGATGACGTGATGAATCTGACCCTTGGTGAGACCTGCATCTTTAATGGCCTGTTCGAAAGGAATGCGGCAACGCTCGATGAGGTCGGCAGTCATCTCTTGGAACTTGGCACGGGTGAGAGTTTCATCAAGGTGCAATGGACCTTCGGGAGTTGCGGTGATGAACGGCAAGTTGATCTGTGTCTGCTGTACCTGACTCAGTTCAATCTTGGCCTTTTCAGCAGCTTCCTTGAGACGCTGCGTTGCCATACGATCGTTCGCAAGGTCGACACCGTGTGCTGACTTAAATTGATTAACCAACCAGTCAATGACGCGCTGATCCCAATCGTCTCCACCAAGAACGGTGTCTCCGTGGGTGCTCTTCACTTCAAACACACCGTCGCCGATTTCAAGAACCGAGACGTCAAACGTTCCGCCGCCGAGGTCGAATACCAAAATGGTTTCGTCTTCGTCGCCTTTGTCGAGGCCGTAGGCCAATGCTGCAGCGGTCGGCTCGTTGATGATGCGCAGAACTTCCAGACCGGCAATCTGGCCGGCTTCTTTAGTCGCCGTACGTTGCGCGTCGTCGAAGTATGCAGGCACAGTAATCACCGCTTGGGTCACGGTGTCACCCAAGTAAGCCTCTGCGTCACGCTTGAGCTTCATCAGGGTACGGGCACTGATCTCTTGGGGCGAATACTGCTTTCCATCGATGTCTTCGCTGCGCCAGGTGGTGCCCATGTGGCGCTTGATCGAGCGGAAAGTGCGATCTGGGTTGGTGATGGCCTGACGCTTGGCCACCTCGCCGACGAGTACTTCGCCAGCTTTCGAGAAGGCAACAACCGAGGGGGTCGTACGGGATCCTTCGGAGTTGGGAATAACTACTGGCTCGCCGGCTTCAAGAACTGAAACGACGGAGTTGGTGGTGCCGAGGTCGATACCGACTGCCTTTGCCATGATGTGTGCCTTTCGATATGTCTTTGTGGGGAGTAAACGACGAATCTTGCGTCGCCTCATGTCAAGATAGCCCCGTCAATTTCAACTTGCAACTCAGAAGGTCCAAATGCTGAGTCGATGTGACTCAAGTCCTTAGTCTTTCTGGTGGCAGGAATGGTCGGATATCCGACCATTCCTGCCACCAGTAGCACCAAGGAGATCTCGCTGAGGTGGTGTGGCACAATGACGAGATGAGTGCTCATGATCTAGTGATTCGCAATGCGTCGGTGGTTGATGGCACGGGCGCACCAGCCCGTCTGGCCGATGTCGCTGTCAACGACGGGGTCATCACCGAGGTTGGTGCCCGCCTGGCCGGAACTGGCGCCCGCGAGATCGATGCCGACGGACTCACCGTGACACCAGGTTTCGTCGACATCCATACCCACTTTGACGGCCAGGCCACCTGGGACCCCATTTTGGCCCCATCAAGTATTCATGGAGTCACCTCGGTCGTCATGGGCAACTGTGGCGTCGGATTCGCCCCCGCCCGACCGACTCCCGATCAACATGCCTGGCTCATCGGCATGCTCGAAGGTGTTGAAGACATTCCAGGTACCGCATTGGCCGAAGGCCTGGCCTGGGATTGGGAAACCTTCCCCGACTACATGGATGCACTCGATCGTCGCGAATACGCAATCGACGTCGCCACGCAGGTTGCTCATGCGCCGTTGCGCGCGTACGTCATGGGCGAACGCGGCGCTGACCCACTTGAAGCACCGACTGTCGACGAATTAGCGCGCATGGCGATCATGGTGCGCGAAGGTATGCAGGCTGGCGCACTTGGCTTCACGACAAGTCGCACCTATGTCCATCGCACTAAAGCGGGTGCACCGCTTGGCACGCGTTATTCATCAGCCGACGAGCTACTTGCTCTGTGTACCGCAATGGCCGAAACCGGTAGCGGTGTCGTGCAGCTCATCTCTGACGCATATCTTTCTGCCGATACAGATTTTGCAGTTGAAGAAATGAAACTGATGGAAGCCATGGCGCGCGCGACTGGGCGTCCGCTCAGTATGACTGTGCAGCAACCCGAACCCCTTCCCGATCGTTGGCGTGAAGTTGGTGCTTGGGTCGATAAAGGCGTCGCTCAAGGTTTGTCACTCGCGACACAAGTTGCAGTGCGCCCTATTGGTGTGTTGCTCGGGTTGACCGCAACCGTCAATCCGTTATTGCCATGCCCAAGCTTTGTTGAGATTGCCGGGCGTCCACTCGACGAAATCGTGTTGTCATTGCGTGATCCAGAGCGCAAAGCACGCATCGTTGCCGAACACGCCGTTGCACTTGCCCGCATTGAAGGAATGGCTAGCGAGATGTTCGGCGGCTTCCACAAGTTGTACCCCATGGAAAATCCAGTCAACTACGAACCGGCACCCGAAGATTCGGTGGCCGCTCGCGCTGCTGCACAAGGCCGTGGTGTTGTTGATTTCGTGATCGATTTGCTCATTGAAGATGATGGCAATCGTTTGTTATACATGCCGCTGTTCAACTTTGCCCATGGCAACCTTGACGATACGCGCGAAATGTTGTTGCGCAAAAATGCCGTCATCGGTCTCAGTGATGCCGGTGCACACTGCGGTGCGATCAGTGATGGAAGCGCAACAACAACTGCACTCGCACTGTGGTCAAAAGACCGTACGCGTGGTGAAAAGTTGCCTCTTGAATTTATGGTCAACCACATCACTCAACGCACCGCACATCATGTCGGGTTACTTGATCGTGGCGTGATTGCCCCTGGCTACAAAGCTGACATCAACGTGATTGACATGTCGGTTCTCGGAACTCCCCCACCGCGCATCGTTCATGACCTCCCCGCTGGTGGTCGTCGGTTGATGCAGACTGCAACTGGATATCGCTACACCATCAAGAACGGTATTGTTTCTTTTGTTGATGGTGAACACACCGGAGCACTCAATGGATCATTGATTCGTGGCGCTCAGTCTCGCCGCTAATCAATAACTGTTTCGCCCGCACGTACTTGGCGAGCGTAAGCGCCATCGCTGGCCATCAATTCGTCGTGTGAACCTTGCTCAACAATGCGACCATCATTGATGACAACAATTCGTGAAGCATCACGAATCGTGGACAATCGGTGAGCAATCACGATGGCAGTTCGACCTTTGAGGGCATCATCAAGTGCGTCTTGCACTAATGCCTCGTTTTCATTGTCTAAATGACTAGTTGCTTCATCAAGAATCATCATTGCCGGATCTTTCAACAACAATCGGGCAATAGCCAAACGTTGCTTTTCGCCACCCGACATGCGATATCCACGATCTCCGACAATCGTTGCGAAACCATCTGGTAGCGCCGCAATGGTGTCGTAAATCCGTGCGGCCCGACACGCCTCTTCAATCTCTTCGGTTGTGGCATCGGGCTTGGCATAACGCAAGTTTGATTCCATGCTCTCGTGGAACAAGTGCGGATCTTGAGAAACCACTCCGATTGCTGATCGCAACGATGTCCCCGTTAAGTCGCGAACATCGTGTCCATCAATTTTGAGTGATCCTGCGGTCACGTCATACAGGCGTGGCAACAATGACGCAAGCGTGCTCTTGCCCGAACCAGACGAGCCAACAATCGCAATTGTTTCACCAGGTTCAATAACTAATGAGATGTCGTGTAACACATCAACATCAGGATCGCCCGAAGGAGCGCCCGGCATTTCCAGAGACGGAACCGAAACTTCTCGAGCCGGCGGATAACGGAAGGTCACATGATCAAACTCGATGCGCCCACGTGGATTCACTAGGTCAATCGCACCAGGCTTGTCAACAATCGAGACCGGTGCATCAAGAACTTCAAAGACGCGATCAAAGCTGACAAATGATGTCAATAGATCAACGCGAGCATTCGTGAGTCCAGTCAGTGGCTGATAGACACGACCAACCAATGTCGCTAAGGCCACCAAAGTTCCAGGGGTGATATTTCCTGAAACAACAAGTTGTGCACCGATCCCGTAAATCGCTACTGCACCAAGTGCACCGACTAATCCGAGTGCCACAAAAAACACCCGACCGTAAAGCGCCGAAAGAATTCCGATGTCGCGCACCCGTTCAGCACGCCCACTGAATGCATCGACTTCGCCTTGATGGCGACCAAACAATTTGACAAGCAGTGCACCTGAGACATTGAAGCGTTCGTTCATCTGCGTGTTCATTTGGGCATTGAGATCCATTTGTTCACGAGCGATCGTCTGCAATCTCTGACCAACGCGCTTTGCCGGAATCACAAAGACCGGTAACACAATGAGCGATAAGAGTGTCAGTCGCCATTCGAGTGTGAACATCGCGCCCAATGTCATCACTAGTACGACAACATTACTGACAACGCTTCCAAGGGTTGATGTGACGGCCGACTGCGCACCAACTACATCGTTGTTCAGTCGACTAATCAGCGATCCAGTTTGAGTCCGTGTAAAAAATGCAACGGGCATTCTCTGGACCTTGTCAAACAAAGCAACTCGCAGATCGTAAATGAGACCTTCGCCAATTCGTGCCGAATACCAACGTTGAGTAATCGCTAAAAATGCATCAAATAAGGCGGCGGCGACGGCCAACATTGCCAAGAACCAAATACGACCACGATTGTCTGAAGGAATTGCTTCATCAATGATTGCCCGGAATACAAAGGGCGGTACTAGACCGACCGCCGATGCAAAAATGATGGACAAAAGAAAACCGATGATTGCCGTCTTGTAGGGACGAGCGAAAACCCACACCCGAGCCAAAGACGTTCGATCAATCTTGCGACCTTTGACTGCTTCAGAATCACCTGGCATCATCATGTGAGGTCCCATACGCATAAAGGTGCAGGCTACCTTTGACCATATGGATCGTCGGGTGTGGCTAGGGATTGTTCTGCTTGTCACAACTGTCGCTTGTAGCGACGGTGTTTCACCTGAAGCTGAAGCAAAACAACAGAGCATTGTTGCAGTTCGCGAATGGTCAACAACTTTGCAATGGGAAGATTGCGCTGGTGGACTTGAATGCGCAAGTTTTGACGTGCCTTTCGACTACGAAAACCCAAAACTCGGAACTTTTACACTTCCGGTGACACGGCATCTCGCAAATCAGCAAAGTGAACGCATCGGTACGTTACTCATCAACCCTGGTGGGCCTGGAGCGGCCGCGTTAGATTTCGTTGCATACGCCGATCAAATTTTTAGCAAATCACTTATTGATCAATTTGACATTGTTGCCTGGGATCCTCGCGGAGTCGGTCAATCTGATCCGCATATTGACTGTGTTGACAGTATGGATGACTACTTCGGTCTTGATCCATCTCCTGATGATGCAACTGAAACAAACCAGCTCGTGACAGGAGCTGGTGTCTTCGCTTCTGCTTGTATGACTCGAAGCGGTGATTTTCTCCCATACGTGAGCACAGTTGACGCCGCTAGCGACATGGACGTACTCCGACGAGCACTTAACGAAGACACGATTTCATATCTGGGATTTTCTTACGGCACAAAACTTGGAGCGACATGGGCGACGCTTTTTCCAGAAACTGTTCGTGCCGCGGTACTTGATGCCGCGATTGACCCCAGTAAGGGTTATATCGATGATCTCATTTTGCAAGCCAGCGGTTTTGAATCGTCACTCAACGCTTTCTTCGCAAAATGCGATACCTCTCCCTGTTCATTTATGAAAGTCGGTGAATCAGCAAAAGACGCGTTTGATCGCATCATGCTTTCTCTCGACAAACAGCCAATTGGAAATGACGACCGAATCGCGATCAATCAAGGCGTCGCCCAAACCGGTATTGCTGGAACACTGTACGGCGACTCTCAATGGCCACTACTGGAAGATGCACTCTCAGCTGCCGATCTTGGTGACGGACAGCCATTATTGATTTTGTTTGATGAGTATTTTGGTCGCAATAGCACTG
>Ga0209297_1000108_pt1 | contig 55217 bp, 54 predicted proteins | sample S_130805_MF_Meta_FD_187322 | JGI IMG/M metagenome (GOLD analysis project Ga0209297, IMG submission 187322) | Freshwater microbial communities from Lake Simoncouche, Canada to study carbon cycling - S_130805_MF_MetaG (SPAdes) (version 2) | ecosystem: Environmental > Aquatic > Freshwater > Lake ...
GATGGTTTCACCACTGTTGCCGAATGGCGTGAATCAGTTGTTGAACGCCTGACGACTAACCGCCTCAATCAGGTTCGCAATGTGGTTGTCGAAAAAGTGACCGATTCACTCGTCGCACTCGCTGAGATCGACACCCCAGAGTCAATGGTGGCTGCCGACTTGCAGCGCCGAGTGGAAAACACCATTCGTCAGTTCCAGTCGCAAGGAATCAACATTGATCAGTGGATGCAAGCCACTGGTCAAGATGCGCAGTCGTTCGTCGAAGGTCTCCGCCCGCAAAGCCAAAAGGCTGTCAAGGTTGACTTGGCATTGCGAGCGGTCGTCAAAGCTGAAAGCCTCGACGCCACCGAAGACGAAATTGACCGCGAATTTGAGTCAATGGCCGATCGCACGAACGAACAAGCAGTTCGCGAACACCAGATGGCCGGATCACCGAAGAACAAGAAGATTCGCTTCATCAGCGTCGATCAAGTTCGTGCGGCGTACCAGGCCAATGACGCAGTCGTTGACTTGGCAGCCGAGATCAGCAAGTCAAAGGCTCTTGACTGGTTGATCCACCGCGTTGAATACGTCGACCCCAGCGGCAAGACTCTTGACAGTGATGTCGTGATTGGTCACTCAGAGGCCGACCATAATCATGATCACGATCACGCAGATCATGATCATTCAGACCATGATCATTCAGAACACGATCATTCAGACAAAGATCAATCAGAAAAAGACTGATAGGAACATTATGGACCTCGAGGCAATCAACTATTACGTTCCGACAGTTGTCGAACAGACGAGCCGCGGCGAGCGCGCGTACGACTTGTACAGCCGTTTGCTGAAGGAAAATATCCTTTTCATTGGCACACCCATCGATGACACGATCGCCAACTTGGTGTGTGCACAGTTGATTCACCTTGAGAGTGAAAACCCCGACAAGGACATCAATATCTACATCAACAGTCCTGGTGGCGACATCACGGCATTGTTCGCGATTTACGACACGATGCAGTTCATTAAGAACGACATTGCGACGATTTGTCTTGGTCAAGCAGCAAGTGCTGCTGCGGTCTTGTTGGCTGCCGGAACCAAGGGCAAGCGCCTAGCTCTTCCACACAGCCGAGTGTTGTTACACCAGCCGTACGGTCAAGTTGGATACGGCCAAGTCACCGATCTTGAAATCGCCGCGAAAGAAATTTTCCGGATGCGCGACATCCTTGAAGAAATCTTGTCGGAGCACACTGGCCAGCCACGCGAGCGCATTCACGCTGACACCGATCGTGACTTTGTGATGGAAGCAAACGAGGCTTTGGCATACGGAATCATCGACGATGTCATCTCATCGCGATCTGCCGTTGACCGCACCGGCCCCATTCGCTGATAACCAGCGGTTGTGGCAGATAGCCAGCAGGGCATCCAACCACTGAAGCACCCAAATGTGTAAGGCTGTGAGGCGAAAGGTTGGGTAGTCGTGGCAAAGTTTGGTGACACAGGCGAGATCGTTAAGTGCTCGTTTTGCGGTAAGTCGCAAAAACAAGTTAAGAAAGTTATTGCCGGACCTGGCGTGTACATTTGCGACGAGTGCATTGACCTCTGCAACGAAATCATCGAAGAAGAAGTTGGCGAAGCCACCGACCTTCGCCTTGAAGAACTTCCCAAGCCGCGCGAAATTTCATCGTTCCTTGACGAGTATGTCGTCGGACAAGATCAGGCGAAAAAAGTTCTGGCCGTTGCTGTGTACAACCACTATCGCCGACTGCAATACCAAAAAGAAACTGGCATTGCGCGTCGCGACGAAGTCGAGTTGGCCAAGAGCAACATTTTGTTGCTTGGTCCAACCGGATGTGGCAAGACCCACCTCGCGCAAACATTGGCCCGCATGCTCAATGTTCCGTTCGCCATTGCTGATGCAACAGCATTAACTGAAGCTGGATACGTCGGTGAAGACGTTGAAAACATCTTGCTGAAACTGATTCAAGCCGCTGACTTTGATGTCAAGAAGGCCGAAACCGGCATCATCTACATTGACGAAATCGACAAGGTGGCGCGTAAGAGTGAAAACCCTTCAATTACTCGCGACGTGTCGGGTGAAGGCGTGCAGCAAGCTCTCTTGAAGATCCTTGAAGGAACAGTTGCATCGGTTCCGCCCCAGGGTGGACGTAAGCACCCACATCAAGAATTCATTCAAATTGATACGACAAATGTGTTGTTCATTTGCGGTGGAGCATTCGCTGGCCTCGACAAAATTATTGAGCAGCGCATTGGCCATAAGGGCGTTGGCTTTCATGCAACGGTGAAGAATAAGGCCGAAAAAGATGCTGGCGACTTATTCGCCCAGGTATTGCCCGAAGATTTGTTGTCCTTTGGTTTGATTCCCGAATTCGTTGGTCGTTTGCCAATGGTTGGGGCAGTGCACAGCCTTGACAAGCCGGCATTGATCAAGATTTTGACCGAACCCAAGAATGCTTTGCTGAAGCAGTTCCAAAAGTTCTTCGAATTTGAAGATGTCGAACTTGAACTCACCGAAGAAGCTCTTGATGCCATCGCCGAACAAGCCTTGGGGCGCGGCACGGGTGCGCGAGGACTGCGAGCAATTCTTGAAGAGACCCTCTTGAATGTGATGTATGACCTGCCGGGTCGTGCCGATGTGGCCAAGGTCATCATCGATGTTGATTCGGTCAAGTTGAAGACGCCGCCAACATTGGTGATGCGTTCAGCGACACGAGTGGCACGTCCACGTCGCGCCGCTAGTTGATTCCAGTCGTAGGGTTGAGGTCATGACGTACCAGCAGGCTTTGGCATATCTCGACGAACACGCCGGATATCAAAAAACTGGTCGTATTGACTCGCCCTCGCTCGACATGATTTCGCGGCTGTGCGAACTCATGGGTGAACCACAACATTGTGCGCCAGTTGTGCATATCACCGGAACCAATGGCAAAGGTTCAACTGCGCAAATGATCACGCGACTCTTGATGGCGAGTGGTTTGCGAGTGGGAACGTACACGAGCCCCCACCTTGAACGGGTCAACGAGCGTTTTACGATTGATTGCGAGCCAATTCCCGATGACGCGTTCGCCGAGCAGATCGCTGCGATCGCCGATTTAGAAATGTTGACGGGCTCGCGCCCTGGCTATTTTGATATCTGCACTGCTGCCGCGTTTAGATGGTTTGCTGATGAAGCAGTTGATGTGATGGTGATCGAAGTCGGGCTTCTTGGTCGTTGGGATGCAACCAATGTGGTTGATGCTCAAGTTGCAGTGATTACAAATATTGGTCTTGACCATATGGAGTTCGCCGGCCCAACTCGCGCTGATATTGCGCGTGAAAAAGCCGGAATCATCAAATCGCAAAGCGCTGTGATCTGTGGCGACACCGACGAAGAGATCGTCGAGATTTTCGCGCAGGCTGGCGGTGCTTCATTGTTGGTTCGTCAACATGACTTTGATGTTGACTCAAATCAATTGGCACTCGGTGGGCGCATGGTTGATGTTCGAACACCGACAACGATTTATCCAGAGGTGTTAGTTCCGTTGCATGGTCGCCACCAAGCAGAAAATGCGATCGTGGCAATTACCGCGGTCGAAGCATTTTTTGCCCGGCCATTGGCAGCCGACATTATTGACGAAGCATTTGGCAACGTGTCAATGCCGGGGCGATTTGAAGTCATGGGCCATCAACCGTTGGTCATCGTTGACGGCGCACATAATCCGGCTGGTGCCGATGTGTGTGCTGCAGTTTTTCTTGAGGACTTCGATCCAGCCGGCCGACGTCTGCTGGTCATCGGCTGTCTGAAAGGGCGCGATCCTTTTGACATGCTGTCGGCTCTGCGAGCTGATGAATTTGATGTGGTGATCTGTTGTACGGCCCCGTCGCCGCGAGGATTGCCAGCCCAAGAAGTGGCCGAGGCGGCCCGCCGATTGGGTTGCGATGAAGTTGCGACCGTCAACACCGTTGAGGCGGCCATCGACCGAGCCATGCAAGAAATCGGTCCCGACGACGCCTTGCTGATTACTGGGTCGTTATATGTGGTGGGGTCAGCCCGACCGTATGTGCGCCGACTGCTGCCCTGACCCGAACAGCGAGGAGGGGAAGTCGGCGGTAGGGTTAGTGACCATGTCTGACCGTACTCTTGTCCTTTTGAAGCCCGACACCGTCGAACGCGGTCTGATCGGATCCGTTTTGTCCCGATTCGAAGCCAAAGGCCTCACTGTTGTGGCCTTGGAACTGCGTCAGCTTGATGCCGACACACTTGCTCGCCACTACGAAGAGCATGTTGGCAAGGGCTTTTACGGCGAATTGGTGACCTTTATGTCCCGTGGCCCCGTCGTGGCTTTGGTGCTGGAAAGCCCCGAAAATACCTGGGAAGTGGTCCGCAACATGATGGGCGCAACCAATCCTCGCAACGCCGCCCCTGGCACCATCCGTGGTGACCTTGGCATCTTGTTCACAGAGAACCTGGTGCACGGCAGCGATTCCTTGGCTTCGGCCGAGCGCGAGATCAGTATTTTCTTCCCCAATCTGTAACATTTCGGGGACCCCTGCTTTTTGGCAGGTGCCGCACGTCGTAGGAGGCGCTGGCCATGGCCCGCAGTAATCCGCTGGCCCTCGGGCGAGATATAGCAATCGACCTTGGAACAGCCAACACGCTGATCTATGTACGAGGTCAAGGCGTTGTTTTAAATGAGCCGTCCGTCGTTGCTCTCGACGTGTCTGATGGCAAGCCCGTTGCGGTTGGTCACGAAGCCAAGCGCATGATGGGTCGTACTCCTGGGCACATTCGCGCCGTACGGCCACTTAAAGATGGCGTCATTGCCGACTTTGATGTGTGCGAAAAGATGTTGCGCTATTTCATTCAAAAAGTGCACAGCAGTCGTTGGAGCAAGCCGCGCATGGTGATTTGTGTGCCGTCGGGCATTACCGGGGTCGAGCAGCGCGCAGTTCAAGACGCAGCCGAATATGCCGGAGCTCGCAAGCCCGTGCACATTATTGAAGAACCCATGGCAGCAGCTATCGGTGCCGACCTGGCGGTTCATGAACCAAGCGGAAACATGATCGTCGATATTGGTGGCGGAACGACTGAAGTCGCGGTGATTTCATTGGGTGGCATCGTGACCGCTCAATCGTTGCGAATCGCCGGCGACGAACTCGATGAAGCTCTGTTGGCGTATCTGAAAAAAGAGTTCTCGTTGGCTGTCGGTGAACGAACTGCCGAAGAAATCAAAATTCAGATGGGATCGGCATGGCCATTCGAAGAAGAAATGACAGCCGATATTCGTGGTCGTGACCTGATCAGCGGATTGCCACGAACAATTTCATTGTCAACTGATCAAGTTCGAGAAGCCATCGCCGAACCGGTAGCTGCCATTGTTGATGCAGTGCGTACAACGCTCGATAAAACCCCACCCGAACTTGCTGCGGACATCATGCACCAGGGAATCACCATTACTGGTGGCGGTGCATTGCTTGCTGGTATTGATCGTCGCTTGGCGCATGAAACTGGAATGCCGATCAACATCGCTAACGATCCGTTGTATTCGGTCGTTATAGGTTCAGGTCGGGCATTAGAAAATATTGAGATGATGCGCGGTCTCTTGTCGCAGAGCGACGACTAGGTCGGGATCGGATCCATGCCGGTTTATTCGGTGAGTCGTCGTCGGGCTATTGCCCTTTTGGCTATGTCTTCAATCTTGCTCATCACTCTTGATCTTCAAGGAAGTTCAGTGGTGCGCGGAGTGCGCAATATTTTCAGCACGATTTTTGAACCGGTTCAGAGTTCGGCACGCGTCATCACGAGGCCACTCGAAAATACGTGGCGTGGCATTACGCATTACGGCGACCTAGAAGCCGAGAATGGACGTCTTCAAGACCAACTTGATCAACAAGAAGGAGCGTTTATCGCTGCCCTCGCAACTGTGCGTGATGCTCAAGAGTTATTGGCGTTGAACGGTATTGACAACCTTGCTGATATTTCGTCGGTGACGGCTCAGGTTGTTGGTGCTACGCCATCTAACTATTCGCAAACAATTGAGATTAATCAGGGGAGTGACCGAGGCTTGCGGGTGGGTATGCCAGTCGTGAACGCAGCCGGTTTAGTGGGTCGCATTACTTGGGTAGATAACAACCGCGCGATTGTCCTTCTTGCTAACGATTCGCTCTATGCCATTCCCGTTCAAGTGGTCAATCAACCTGACATGATTCCGGCGACAACTACCACGACGACCACGTCGACAACTACTACGACAAGTACATCTACGACAACAACAAGTACGACGACAACGCTTGCCCCGGTCGCGCCACTCGTCACCGCGGTTATAGATCCAAATGCCCCAACAACGACACCGGTAACTTCGTCGACAACATCAACGACAATTGATTTTTCAGGCGTTGACTTTGGGGCCTTGGCTCCAACGACAACTGGTGTCATTGTGACGATTGCACCAGGCACAACTGCTGGTGGTCCGACCACAACAATCAACCTCGACGATCTCCCGGTTGCCGAGACCGGAATTTTCCGTGGTCGTGGAATTGATAATGCTCCCATCGTTGAGTTCATCGATCAAAACTCGCGATTCGGTGAAGTTCAAGTTGGTGCATTAGTGATTACTTCGGGTGGCTCACAAAGTTTGGCACCGCGAGGAATTGTGGTTGGTCGAGTGATCAAAATTGTTGAGCGCACGGGCACCTCTGGCGCAGTGCTCGAGGTGCGTTTGACTGCCAAGTTAACGGCACTGAACTTCGTACGAGTTTTGTTGTATCAGCCAGTGGCTACTGGAACTCCATGATTGATTTTGTCAACAGACCCTTAGTGCGATTGCTCTTGGTGGGCCTTCCTGCCTTGGCGTTGCAAACAACTTTTTTTGCCGAAGTAAAGATCTTTGGTGTTGTCCTGCAAATTATGTTGGCTCTTTCAATTGCGGCAGGTTTAGCGGGTGGCTCAGAAAACGGGGCCTTAGCTGGCTTTGTATTTGGTTTGATGTTTGATCTTGTTGTCACAAGTCCGCTCGGGCTTTCAGCTTTGGTTTACGGAGCGGCCGGATGGGGTGCGGGTTATCTTCACTCACGCGCTCTCGAAAATCCAAAGTGGTTGAACGCTTTAGTGGTGGGTCTCATGAGCGGACTTGCAACTTTTGTTTTGCCAGTTGTCGCCAATTGGATCGGGGTTGAAGGTTGGCTGTCATCTCGGCTGACCAAGGTGATCATTGTGGTTGCCCTCTCGAATGCGCTGTTCAGTTTTATTGCAGTTCCTATTGCCCGTTGGTCGCTCGCAGTACGGCGAAACCAACGGCTTGCTCCTCCTGCCGAGGTCTTCTTGTAATGGTCTTCTTGTAATGGCGATGCCACTCCTCACGAACCGTATGTCAGGCTATTGCAATGGCAACTGACAACCGTTCAAGTCGGCTAGCTGCCATCGGTGTTGTTGCGATGCTGCTATTTGGTGCCATGGGTATGCGCATGTGGTTCTTGCAAGTTGTTGACTCGCCGGCGCTCGAACAAAAGGTGCAATCAAATAAGACTCGTACCCAAAAATTGTTACCAGAGCGCGGCCGCATCTTCGATCGTTTTGGTCGCATCATGGCCGACAACGAAAAAATGTTGACGGTGACAGTGTCGTGGGAGGCACTTCGTGATCAAGCCGACCGGCTCGAGCTATTTGGTCGACTCGCTCCGATTCTGCAAACAACGGTGACCGATTTAGAAACACGTTATGCCGGGCCACTTGGTTCTGATGGCAAGCCAAAGGGTTCTAAATACAGTCCGTTACTTCCTTTGCCCATTCAAGAAGATGTGGGTGAAGACGATGCGATGTATTTGCTTGAACGTAGCGAAGATTTTCCTGGCATTGATGTCACCATCGAGTGGAAGCGCGCCTATCCATACGCCCCAGTTGCCGCACACATTCTTGGTTACCTTGGCGCGATCACTCAGAACGACAGTGCTCAATATCTCGATTTGGGCTACAACCTGAATGAACGAGTTGGTCAATTTGGTGTGGAGAAGGTGTACGAGCGTTATTTGCGGGGAACTCCGGGTTACGTGAAATACGAAGTTGACTCGCGCGGAGCGATTTTGCAGGTTCTCGAACGAGTTGAACCGATTCCTGGCAATGACCTACAACTGTCGATAGATCTCAACTATCAACAATTCGCCGAACAAGCTTTAGAAACTCAACTTCGCTTGCGCCGTTTCGTCGAGACCTGTCAAGCAAAGGACGCAAAACGTAAGTCGGTGAAACCGCAGTTCCCTGACTGTCAAAACTTAAAGGCCCCGGCCGGTTCAGTTGTCATGATGAATTACTCGACAGGCGAAGTGATGGCGTTAGCGAGTTATCCAACATTTGATAATCGTTGGTTCAACTCCGGAATTTCTGGAAGCAAATTCGCCGAGATTTTTCCCAAGACTGATGACCCAGATAAATCGCTTTTGGTGAACCGAGCAATTCAGGGTCAGTACAACTTAGGTTCAAGCTTTAAGCCCTTTGTTGCCTACGCAGCCCTTGATACCGGACAGTTGCCCGGCGGTTCTGAATATCGATATCTCGATCAAGGCGAATACACATTGGTCAGTATTGATAAAGAGACGTGTCAGATGATCAAGTGCATTTATCGAAATGCCTTGTGTGGTGGCGGCAACTATGCATGTCGCTATGGCAAGGTCAACGTTGAAGATGCCTTGGCAGTTTCGTCAGACACATTTTTTTACAAGATTGGTGAAGAGATTTTCTCCGAACGTGGCGGTCAGCCAATTTTGCAAGAAGAAGTTCGCAAGTTTGGCTTTGGAAGTTTCACAGGTATCGATTTGCCATTTGAATCAGCAGGTCGCGTGCCAGACAAAGAAAGCAAGAAGAAGCTCGTTGAGAGTGGTGTCTTGATGGAAGGCGAAAGCACGAAGTACCTCGTCGGTGACAATGTGCAGTTGTCGGTCGGGCAGGGACTCTTGGCCGCGACTCCGCTGCAATTAGCGCAAGGTTATGGAGCGATAGCAAATGGCGGCGATGTCAATCGACCATTGATCGCGCTTGCACTGTTAGAACCAGGAACGCCAAACTCCGATCAAGTTGGAGTAGCTGACCTGACCAAGTCATCAGTGGCGCTCAATCTTGGTACAAAGGACACCATTCGCAGTTTGAATATTGCTCCTGAAGTTCTTGATCCGATCGTGCGCGGATTAACTCGCGTGATTACGGGTCCTGGCGTGTTTTACGATTCGTATCACAACACAACTGGTGAAAGACTCTTTGCGAGTTACCCGTATGACGTTTTGCCGATTGCTGGAAAAACCGGTACCGCTCAAGGTAAGGCAAGCTTGCCATGGAATGACTCGTCAGCATTTGGTGCATTTAGTCTCGATCCGAATCAGCCATACGTTGTGACCGCGTATCTTGAAAAAAGTGGATATGGCTCAAAGGCTGCAGCGCCAGTGGTGAAGTGCATGTTTATGGCGGCCGCGGGTGCGGCAACAATGGCTGATGTGCTTCCGTCTAATCCGCTTGACATCACAGCGACAGTGGCTGCCCCCGAACGTTCATTGCCAAGTAACCGTTGTCTCGGTGGCGCTGCTTATGGCGGTCGCGACTGATGGCATATCCCATTCTCAACCGACGACCACAAAGTCGTTTAGGAAACATCCGTTCAGGACCTGGTGATCCGCGTCGCAATATTGATTGGACAATGCTCGCTCCGGTTGTTCTACTGGGAATCATCGGCGCATTCGCTATCTATAGCGCGACCTATTGGAAAGTTGATGCTGATCCGTATTGGTTCGCCGTTCGCCAAGTGACGTTCTTGATTGCGTCGGCTGTTGTTCTCGTCATTGTGATGGCATTCGATTATCAACTCCTTCGCGAGCGTGCGTATTTTCTATATGGATGTTCTGTTATCGGATTGTTGATGGTGCTATCGGTCGGTGCTCTCAAAGGTGGTGCTCGACTTTCGTTTGACTTTGGACCGATTGCTTTTCAGCCAGCCGAATTTGCCAAGCCAGCAGTGTTGGTCGCGTTAGCCGCGTACTTCAGCGAGTCTCGCGACGAGGACATGAGTTACTCGAAGTTCATCGGAGGTCTGGTGCTGGTCGGAATTCCGACGGCATTGATCATCGTGCAGCCCGACCTTGGTTCGGCATTCGTATTGATCGTGGGGTCGTTGTGCGTCTTGGTGATGGCTGGGGCTCGGTTGCGCTATTTGGCCCTGATTAGTTTGCTCACTGTTGGCACGGTCGCGGCCGCTGTCGTCGCGGGAATCGTCGATCGATATCAGCTCAAGCGAATCACCGCATTCGTCAATCAAAACTCAACTGACAAAGACCTTGAGCGTTATGTGTTCCAGGTGCGGTACGCCAAGCGCGCCGTTGCGACCGGAGGATGGTTTGGTAAGGGCTATCTGAAGGCCCCATTGACCAATGGCAAATTCATTCCGGTGCAGCAAAGTGACTTCATCTTTTCGGCGATTGCCGAACAGTTTGGGATGATTGGCGGGGGAGTCGTTCTCGGACTCTTCGGGCTATTGCTTTTCCGCATTTGGCGAGTCGGGCACCTCAGCAAAGACCTATTTGGTTCGTATATCTGCGCCGGCATTTTCGGCGTCATTTTGTGGCATGTTTTTCAAAACATCGGCATGACCATGGGCATCATGCCCGTGACCGGGGTGCCCTTGCCCTTTGTGAGCTACGGCGGGTCGTCGTTACTGTCCTTTGCGATCATGATCGGCCTGGTCGAGAGCATCCACATGCGCCGGATGCGTTAATCCTGCTGAATCGCCCCGTGACCGACTTATCCACAGGCGTCCCGTACCGATAAGCGAACCGACTTGACGGTCTGACGGTACAATTCGCAAGTCATGACATCCCTGTGGTCGCGGCTAGAACCGCTTCTTGCTCGGGTGCGCAAACCAGCCCGCTATATCGGGTGCGAAGATGGAGCGATAGTTCCTCAGCACGGCCACGGAAAGGTGGCTTGGCTCCTCGCTTACCCCGATGTGTACGAGGTCGGCCTGCCCAATCAAGGGCTGCAGATCCTGTACGAGATTCTGAATGAGCGCCCCGACGCCGTAGCCGAGCGTACGTACGCGCCCTGGGTTGACCTCGAAGCTCTCATGCGCGAGCGGGGGATTCCCCTCTTTTCGGTTGACTCACATCGTGCCGCCGAAGATTTTGACATCTTGGCTTTCAACTTGTCATCCGAACTGGTTTTCACGAATTTGCTCAATATGGTCGATCTCGCTGGGGTCCCAGTGAGGGCCGAACTTCGTTCGCCGACCGATCCAATCGTCGTGATCGGTGGCCACGCTGCCTTCAACCCCGAACCCATGGCCGACTTCATCGATGTCGCCGTTTTAGGTGAGGGCGAAGAGGTCATCGGTGAAATCACCGAAGTTGTTCGTGAGTGGAAAGCGTCGGGACGCACTGAAGGTTCACGCCTCGCAGTATTGAAAGCCCTGGCGCACATTCCTGGTGTCTATGTACCGTCGCTCTACAGCGTCGAGTACGACGGCGATCACATTCGCGAAATCAAGCCGTTGTACGCCGGCGTTCCCGAGCGAGTCATGAAGCGCACTGTCTCTGATCTTGGCGATTGGGACTACCCACGCAATCCGCTTGCTCCAATCACCGAAGTAGTGCACGACCGTCTCGCTGTTGAAGTTTTCCGCGGATGCACGCGCGGTTGCCGATTCTGTCAAGCCGGAATGATCACGCGACCAGTTCGCGAGCGTCCAGCCGAGCAAGTTCGCTCAATGATTGTTGATGGATTGCAACGTACGGGTTACAACGAAGTGAGTCTTACGTCGTTGTCTACTGCCGATTTCAGTGGGATCGAATCAGTCATTTCATCAATCGTTCCCGACCCGACCGCATGTGGTGCGCCAACGGTCAGTTTGCCATCGTTGCGCGTTGATGCTTTCACTGTTGGTCTCGCGGCCAAAGTTGCGGGTGGGCGTCGTAGCGGATTGACCTTTGCCCCCGAAGCTGGCACGTGGCGTTTGCGAACAGTGATCAACAAACTCATTACCGAAGAAGATCTGTACGGTGCCGTTGAATCAGCATTTGCGTCAGGATGGTCGCGTGCCAAGTTGTACTTCTTGACTGGTTTGCCCACTGAAACCGATATCGATACGCAAGGCATTATTGATCTGGCGGCCGGATGTGTCGCTGTCGGAAAGCGCCATACTGGACGAGCCAATGTGACAGTAAGTATTGGTGGATTCGTCCCTAAATCACACACTCCTTTCCAGTGGTTTGGGCAGAACAGCGTTCCCGAATTGCGTCGTAAAATTGGTTTGGTACGCGATGCCGCGACCAAAACCAAGGGTGTCAATGTGAAGTGGCACGATCCATCAGCGTCGTTAGCTGAAGGTTTGGCAAGTCGTGGCGACCGCCGTATCGGGGCCGTCATCGAGCGCGTGTGGCGCGACGGTGGAGTGTTTCAGGAGTGGTCAGAGTATTTCAAGCTTGATCGTTGGCTCGATGCGATGGCAGCCGAAGGGTTGTCTCCCGATTTCTACATCACGCGACATCGCGATGAAAAAGAAATCCTGCCGTGGCATCACTTGTCGGCTGGACTACATCAAGATTTCTTATGGCAAGACTGGCGAGCTTCGTTAAACGAGTTCGGTCTTGAGGATTGTCGTTGGACTCCTTGTTACGACTGTGGAGTGTGCACCGGTGACGGACTCGAGCACATCGTTGCATCACCCATTCCGCCAGCAGGCGGAAGCCAGGGGACTGGTCAAGATTTGTCACGCGGCGGAATTACTCCTGTCACCTTGCGCAGTAAATCAAGCGTGGGTGCACCATGAAGATCCGAGTGAGTTATTCAAAACTGGGCAAGATTCGATTCACGGGTCACCGTGATGTTGCTCATATGTGGGAGCGCACGATGCGTAAGGCCGGAATCGCCGTCGCGATGTCGGTCGGATTTACTCCTCGGCCAAAAATGGCGTTTGGTTTGGCGCTTCCAACCGGTGCCGAATCTTTGATTGAACTGATCGATATCACTCTTGATCCAGCATCAGGAGTCACCGCCGACCAACTTGATTCGATTGCTGATCGCCTTTCGACGAGTTTGCCGGTGGGTATGAGCGTGACTGGCATTCGTGAATGTGCCGGCACCGAGGTTTCTTTGCAAGAAGGTGTTGTTGCGACAACGTGGGTCATGTTGGTCGCAGAGCCAGATGGTGGACCAGATATTGCGTCTGCCATCGAACGTGTAAATAACAGTACTGAGGTGCTGTTAACACGCGAACGCAAGGGAGAAAAACACTTGGACAATATTCGTCCAGGAATTTTAGAACTCCGTTCGGCTGACGCCGAATTGATGTCTTCGTTACCGGCTGACTGGATTGGTGAATCCGTTGGCCATGCAATCGTTGCAGTTCTCACCACCTCGGGTCGTGGGATTCGACCCACCGAGTTAGTCGAAGTTTTGGTACCTGAAAGTGATCCACCAATTAATCCCTGGGATCACCTCAATCGGGTACTTCGTATCAACCAATGGATTGAGCGAGACGGTGAGCGCGTTGACGTGCTGACTGGCCGCGCTGCGCACACCTCGGTGAGCGCATGAGAAAGGAACAACATCATGAACGAACCCTTATTTACGGATCCGGCCGACGAACCAGTAGCCAACAACGAGATCGTTGATTCATCTGAAACTGGTGAAGTTAGCGAGACCGTAGACAATGACGAATCAGGCACTAGTGCCAACAACGCCTATAAAAAGCGGCGTCGTGGGTCACGCGGCGGCCGCAATCGTCCACGCCCTCAGGGCTCAACATCAGATTCTGATGATGAAGGCGATGAAGAATTTGACGAAGACGACGATGGTGACTTTGACGATGAGTTGAGTGCCGACGACGGTTTTGACGACGACAATGGTGACGACGACAATGGTGACGACGACAATGGTGACGACGACAGTGATGACGGCGGCTCGTACGACGATGCACCTCATGTGTCGGCACCAATCGCCGGTGTGCAAGACGACTTTGAATTGCCCGAGCGAATGAGTGAAGGTCGCGCCGATGTCGACGCGGCGACTGAGGCTTTGGTTCCACGTCCGAAAATCGGTGACACTCGACCAAGTTCGGTGCCGGCGACTCCGCCGTTAAGTTCAACACCGTCTGGTGTGACGATGCCCGGCGGCACGCGTGCAGGTGGACCTCGTCCCAACAATCAGCGCAAGGGTAAAGGTCAGCAAAACGCCAAAAAGAATGCCCCCAAAGATGCTGCAACTCAAGATGGGGTGACACCTGATCAGGAAGCTGTTGTCGAAGGCGTTCCGAACTCTGGTGAGACTGCTGCTCCGACTGGTGAGTCAGCTAATGCCAAGAAGAAGCGTCGTCGCAACAACAAGCCCCGCGGTGGCTCTGATATTCGTAACAACGATCGTTCAGATGCAGCCGTTGTTGAACGTCGTAAGGGACGCGAGCGTAATGGTCGTCCGATCGGCCGCTACTTCATGGCTGTTCAGGTTCGTGACGATCTCACCCAGGTTGCAGTGATGGAAGGCCGCAGCCTGATTGAGCACTATGTGAGCCGCCCAGCCGATGACGTCGCTCAGATCCACGGCAACATTTATGTCGGCAAAGTACAAAATGTTTTGCCCGGAATGGAAGCGGCTTTTGTCGACATTGGCACGCCCAAAAATGCCGTGCTCTATCGCGGCGACGTGCAGTACGACGCCGAAGACATTGTGGACAGCGAACCTCGGATTGAACAAATCCTCAAGGGTAAGCAACTCATTGTGTGTCAGGTCACCAAGAATCCGATCGGACTCAAGGGTGCGCGACTGACTCAAGAAGTGTCATTGCCTGGTCGCTTTGTCGTGTTGATTCCGAACTCAAAGACCTATGGCATCTCGAAGCGTTTGCCCGATGATGTTCGTAAGCGTTTACGTGGCATTCTCGACCGTGTGAAGCCGGCCGAGCACGGACTCATCGTGCGTACCGCAGCCGAGTCGGCGACCGAACATGAACTTCATGCCGATATGACACGTCTGCTTGATCAGTGGAATGCCATTGAAGCAAAGGCAGCCAAAGCTGGCGGCCCGACGTTGTTGTATCGCGAGCCACCGCTTGCAGTACGCGTGATTCGTGAAGAGTTCAACTCTGATTATCGCGGCGTCATCATTGACGATCATCAACTGTTTGAAGATGTGCATTCGTATGTGCAGGCGTTCAACCCCGAGCTCGCTGACCGTGTCGAATACTTCGATCCAGCCAATGAGGGACTCCCGATCTTTGAGAAGTTCCACGTGCATGAGCAGATCCACAAAGCCCTTGATCGCAAGGTGTGGCTGCCCTCGGGTGGCTCGTTGATCATTGAGCACACCGAAGCCCTCACCGTGATCGACGTCAACACCGGTCGCAACGTGGGTACCTCAAACCTTGAAGCAACGGTCTTCCAGAACAACCTTGAGGCTGCCGACGAGGTGGCCCACCAGTTGCGACTGCGCGATATTGGCGGAATCATCGTCATTGACTTCATCGATATGGAAATCAAGGACAATCGCCGCAAGGTGGTGGAGGCCTTCAAGACCGCTTTGTCGCGAGATAAGACCCGAACTCAGGTCTTTGACATCTCTGAACTCGGACTTGTGGAAATGACCCGCAAGCGAATCGGCGAGGGACTTTTGACGAACTTCGCTGGTCAGTGCCCTGAATGTCAGGGTCGCGGCATGCTTGTCAACCACGATCTGCTCAACTGATGAACGACATTATGAACGACGTCAAGATAAGTCCTGACCAAGGCGTTGGTTTAACGTCGTTGAGGCAGGTAGAGTCGCTATTCGCTATGTATGCAGTGATCGCAACCGGTGGCAAGCAGGTCCGTGTGGCCGAAGGCCAGCAAGTGCATGTTGAACTTCTAGGCCTCGAACAGGGTGCCTCGGTGGACTTCACGCCCGTGCTGGTCGTCGATGGCGACACCGTGCTTGCCACACCTACTCAACTCGCCGGATCAAAGGTCTCGGGTCGCATTGTCGGCTCGGCGTCAGGTCCCAAGATCAACGGCTTTACCTACAAGCGACGCACTAACCAGCGCCGTCGCTACGGGCATCGCCAGCACTACCAGGTGGTTGAAATCACCTCAATCGCGAAAGGCTGACACCATGTCAAAGACTAAGGGCGGCGGTTCTACACGTAACGGCCGCGACTCCAATGCACAACGCCTCGGCGTGAAGTCCTTCGGCGGTACCTCCATCACCGCTGGAACCATTCTGATTCGTCAGCGCGGAACAACTTTCCATGCTGGCAAGAATGTCGGCCGTGGCGGCGATGACACATTGTTCGCCTTGGTTAATGGAACTGTCCAGTTCGGAACCCGCAAGGGTCGTCGAGTGATCGACGTCGTTCCAGCCGAATAATTTCGTGACACTTTTGTTTTCAAACGACCGCCTTCGGGCGGTCGTTTTGTTTTGGTCAACTATTCGTTAGACGTCAATGCCACGAGGGAGTTGATCGGCGCTCCAACCAAGCAAAACTGCGCCTTGACGACACGCGAAGCGGTCGGTCATTCCGGCGACGTACTCAACTGCTGAACGCTGGGCTTCATGTGATCCACTTGTTGCACGCATGGCTTCTGGCAAGTGAATTGGCTGAGCAGTGTAAAACTCAACGAGTGCTCGTAAAAGCGCGATGACTTGATCGGCTTGATGACGACTCTCTGGTCGTAGGTACACCTGCTCGTAATTGAATTTACGAAATGCGGCAAGGGCTTCGGCGATATCGGGCTCCATGCCGATTCGGCCGCTATTCATTGCGGCCCGCACCATTGATGTAATGAATGCACCAAGTTGTTGTGAACGAGTGGTTCCGCAGCGTGATGTCACGACTGCTGGCAGTTCATGGGGTGAAACAATGCCCGCATCGACGGCATCTTCAAAGTCGTGACAGACATAGGCAATACGATCGGCCCAACTGACCACTTCACCTTCAGGTGTTGCGGGAGCTGGACGACTCCATGAGTGATTGCGGATGCCATCGAGGGTTTCGCGACATAAGTTGAGTGGCACAAGCGTGACATCGGCTCCCCACAGCGCATGATCGAAGCCATTGTCGATAAACGGTGCAAGTGCATCTTCGCTGGCATGTCCTCCAGGGCCGTGGCCGCAGTCGTGGCCCAGTGCGATGGCTTCGGTGAGAGTGACGTTCAGACCAAGTGGTCGGGCGATCGATGCCGCAACTTGGGCAACTTCGATGGCATGAGTGAGACGCGTGCGTTGATGGTCGTCGGGAAAGACAAAAACTTGGGTTTTGCCAGCGAGGCGGCGAAACGCTGTGGCATGCAAAATTCGGTCGCGATCGCGCTCAAAGCATGTCCGCAACGGATCGGCTTGTTCGGGGATGGCTCGATGGCCTGAATCGCTTGAGCGGGTGGCAAGACGACTGAGCGATGACTCGAGGAACTCCTCGCGCTCGGATCGTGAGCGGCTGCCAGTTGACCCAGTGCCTGCCCACGAGTCGCTGTGAGCCAAGGTGATGCCGACCGGAGACTGAGAACCGCCCATTGTGCTTGCCCAGCGTTCGGCACGTTCTTGCATATCGGGATCGACGTGCACCGAGGGTGGTGACGATTGTGGAGTTGTTTGCTGGGGTTCATCGCTCACGACACAACAATACGTCGGGGGTGAGGCAACCAACGGGGGTATCGTGGTTGGGTAGTAGTGAGAGGTCCTAATGAGTCATTTCGTTGACGAATGCCAATTGAATGTGCGTGCCGGCGACGGTGGAGCTGGATGTGTGTCCTTCCGACGTGAAGGCCCCGAAGCCATGGGCGGACCCAACGGTGGCGATGGCGGCCAAGGCGGAGACGTCTGGTTGATCGCTGACCGCAACGTTGCCTCGCTTTTGGCATTCCGCGATCACCCGCACCGCATTGCCGGTAACGGCGTTCACGGTAAGGGCAAAGACTTACACGGTAAGCGCGGAGAAGTGATGGAAGTTCGAGTTCCTGAAGGAACCTTGATTCGCGACATGTACACCGACGAAGTTCTTGCCGACCTCACCAACCACGGCGATCGTTGGATAGCCGCCGGTGGCGGACGTGGCGGACGCGGTAACGCGCGATTCATGGCGAACCGCCGTAAAGCACCAAGCTTCGCCGAACAAGGCGAAAAGGGTGAAGAGCGATGGCTCAAACTCGAACTCAAACTCATCGCCGATGTCGCACTTGTGGGATTTCCTAATGCCGGCAAGAGCACACTCATTAGCGTGATTTCTGCGGCCAAACCGAAGATCGCGGCCTATCCGTTCACAACTCTTGAACCGAACTTGGGTGTTGTACGCATTGACAATGTCACCGAATTCGTTGTTGCCGACATTCCCGGGTTGATTGAAGGCGCAGCCGAAGGCAAAGGTCTTGGCCATCAGTTCTTGCGCCACGTAGAGCGCGCCCGAGTGCTATGCATTTTGATCGACCTTGCACCCGTTGACGACACTTCTCCGCAAGAACAACTCGACATCTTGTTGCGCGAACTCGAATCATACGATCCCCAACTGCTTGAACGTCCGCGAGTCATTGTTGGTACCAAAACCGATTCCGCCACTGTGGAAATGGTTGACGAGTGGGATGGCATGCTCATTTCGGCAATCACGAATCAAGGATTGCGTGAACTTGTTGGTCGTTTGGCTTCGATAGTTCATTCCGCTCGCCAAGAGCTTCCTGTACTTGAAGGACGCGTGATTTTGAAGCCCGAATCGGAAGGTTCGTGGGTTGAGAAATTGGGCAGCGGTGGTTTCAGGGTGCATGGTCGTAAAGCTGAGCGCACTGTTCACCTCAATGACGTGACGACGCCTGAAGCAATGTCGTATATCGAAGAGCGATTGAAGAAACTTGGAGTCCCACGACTGCTGGCTCGCGCTGGCGCAGTGACAGGTGATGTTGTGTGGATCGGTGAATTTTCATTTGATTACGCACCGGAAATGTGAAGGTTGCAGCGATGCGTGTTGTAGCCAAGATTGGAACTTCGTCACTCACCGATGATGTCGGCGTGATTGATCGCGCCATGATTGCCAATATCTGTCAGCAGATTGCCCGCCTGCGAGCCGATGGTCATGAAGTTGTGCTCGTGACATCAGGTGCCGTGTCAGCTGGAGTTTCTGCGCTCGGCATGAAAGAGCGCCCGAGCGACATTCGAACTTTGCAGGCATTGGCTGCCGCCGGTCAGAGCCGACTCATGGAGGTCTACAACGCCGAGTTCGCGAGTCATAACTTGGTTGCAGCGCAAGTATTGCTGGTGCCGCATGACTTCGTTGATCGCACGCAGTACTTGCATGCTCGTGACACTCTGGAACGACTTCTTGAACTTGGTTGTGTGCCAGTTGTCAACGAAAATGATGCGATCGCCAATGACGAAATCCGCTTTGGCGATAACGATCACATTTCGGCATTGTTGTCGCATCTGCTGAAAGCCGATGTTCTCATTTTGTTGACCGATATTGAAGGTTTGTATACATCTGATCCGCGCTCTGATGCATCGGCGACACTCATCACTGATGTTTTTGAGGGCGACCCATTGATGAGCGTTGATGCCGGAGCTTCTGGATCAAATCGCGGAAGCGGTGGAATGGCGTCAAAACTTTCGGCCGCACGAATCGCATCGTGGTCGGGTGTGCGGGCGGTTATTGCCAGCGCCGACATCGCCAGCGTTCTCAATGACATTGTCACTGGTGCGATCGCTCATACGTCTTCGATTGGCACCACATTCCATGGCTCCGACCGCAACCTCTCGGCTCGACAGTTATGGGTTGCATTTGCGAGTGAAGTCAGTGGGCGCGTTCATATTGACGCAGGCGCTTCAAAGATTTTGGTTGGTGGAACAGTGTCGCTACTGCCGGCAGGTGTCACTCAAGCCGACGGAGATTTTGAATCTGGAGACACCATCGAAATTATCTCGCATGACGGTGTTGCAATAGCCCGCGGCAGTACTTCAATGTCGAGTGCTCAAGTGGCTCAATCAATTGGACGTCGATCAACCGAACTTGAAGATGGATTTCCCCAAGTTGTCGTGCATCGTGACGCTTTAGTCTTGTTGCCCCGCTGAATTGCGGCTACTGATCAATCTTTGACTTGCTGAACGCAATCCGTTGACTTCAGGAACTCGCAAGAGAGTTAATGCGCCGAGGTACACCAAAGTTCCGACGACAATTCCGACGGAGATTTTGAGAACAGCGCCAAAACCATCGTTGTCGCCGACGGGCTTGAGTGCAAGCCAGAGAACTGCTCCCATGACTGCTGCTGCAGCCAACATGCGGGCCAAACTCACAAGCACATCGATAACTGGAAACGTGTGAACCTTGATCCGCAAGACATACAGAGCGACGACAGCGCCAATGATGTATGACACGGCAAAGGCAACGCCTAGTCCGAGTACTCCGTAGGTACGCACAAGAGCGAAGGCCAAAATAATGTTCAATACGTTCTGAACAAGATTGATCAAAAAGGGTGTGCGCGTATCTTGGTGCGCGTAGAAGCCACGTAATGCAAAGAGGTAGATCGAATAACCGACAAGACCCAGCGATAAGCCGGCCAATGCTCGCGACGTTGTGATCGTTGCACTTGCGCTGAATTCGCCGTGTTGCAGCAGCGCACCGATGATCGGCCGAGACATCACGAGAAATGCGAATGCAGCAGGGAATGTCAACAGTCCGACGAGACGTAAACCAAATGCGGTGCGCTCCACAAAAGCGTCGCGATCACGTCGAGCGACGGCCCGTGCCATTTCAGGAATGAATGTTGTTGCGATGCTCATCGCTAAAAGACCGTGCGGGAAATAGAAGAAGGTCGTGGCCTTGGTGAACGCGTCTTGTCCGCCACTACCTGGTTCGGCCAAGTTTTTGACAACGATCACCGTTGCTTGATTGGCCATGACATAACCAAAAGTCCACCCCGACAAACGCATGAGATGACGTACGGCTGGATGGCGCGGCCGAAAGCGAAACCGGAAATTGAGACCCGCTTGATGTATCGCGGGTAAAAGGATGAGTGCTTGTAGCGCTATTCCGCCCGTTGCTCCTAATCCAAGAAGCCAGCGAAATGACGGACTATTGAGAACCTCGGCGAGAGGTATTCCGTTGTTGGGATGATGTAACAAAATTGGTACGTAGAGAAGTGAACAGATAATGACGATGTTGGCTAAGAGCGGAGACCATGCGGCAGCGAAGAAGCGACGTTGGGCATTGAGTAATGAACCGAGAACCGCCGAGATGCCGTAAAAAAAGATTTGCAGCAAAAAGATACGAGTGAGTGCAGTTCCTACTGTACGAAATTGATTGGCATCAATGCCGTCGGCGGGATTGAGTGAAAAAACTCGGAATACCCAAGGCGCAAAGAAAACAGCGATGGCAGTGATAAATGTCAGTGCGACAATGGCGGTTCCAACGACTGCTTCGGCCGAGTCACGATCATCGTCTTCGAGCATGCGACTGAACATGGGGACGAGAGCTGCCGACAAGACTCCGCCGAGAAGAAGTTCATAGACGGCGTTGGGGGAGTTGTTGGCTCCGTCGTACGCATCAGCGAGCGCGGTTTGGCCGATGACGACACCGAATACGATGACTCGCAACATTCCGGTGAGTCGCGAGAGGCCAGTGCCGAGTGCAACGATGGCATTACTTCGCAACAAATGATTGCTCGTCGACGGAATTGACTGACCAAACGAAGGCGTGGGCTCGCCAATGGCGGCATCGTCCCCTGATTGCGTCCCCTCGCTATTCATCGTTGTACAGGGTAGAGCGTGAAATAGGCGACATTGACTCATTCGAGCGTCTGAATTCTTGAGTTTGGGTGCCAACTTGTAGGGTGCTTGTCATGGAACACCGTTTTTCTTCCGTTCAGCAGGTCCGCGACAGCCTGAAGGACGTCAACTATCTCGCCGATGATGGCATTGCTGGCGTCGCTTTCTTGGCTGATCGCTTAGCAAAGCCAATTTTGGTTGAAGGGCCAGCCGGAACGGGTAAAACCCAACTTGCCAAGAGCGTTGCTGAAATGCTTGGGGCTCGTCTGATCCGTTTGCAGTGTTACGAAGGTCTTGATGAATCAAAGGCCTTGTACGAATGGAACTACAAGAAGCAATTGCTGCGCATTCAGGCCGATAAAAACAGTGATTCATGGAGCGAAGTTCACGACGACATCTTCAGTCGCGAATTCCTGTTGACTCGTCCGCTCCTCGAAGCAATTAGCGCTCCAGATCCAGTTGTGCTGTTGATTGACGAAGTCGACCGCGTCGAAGTTGAAACCGAAGCGTTGTTGCTCGAAATCTTGTCGGAGTATCAAGTCTCGATTCCTGAACTCGGAACCATTACCGCCACACAAATCCCGATGGTGTTTTTGACCTCAAACAACACCCGAGAATTGTCAGAAGCTTTGAAGCGCCGTTGCCTGTATTTGCATGTTGATTACCCGTCAATGGAACGCGAAAAAGAAATCGTTCTGGCGAAGGTTCCTGACATTACCGAGAACCTGGCCGATCAGGTCGCTCGCATCGTGCGCAGTATTCGCCAGCTCGATTTGAAGAAGGCACCGAGCGTCAGCGAAACCCTCGATTGGGCTCGCACCATGATGTTGCTCAACATTGATTCAATTGATGCGCAAACGGCTAAAGAAACTTTGCACGTTTTGTTGAAGTATCAGTCTGATATCGCTAAGGCTGCCAAAGAACTTTCTGTCGGCTTGACCTGACCAGAACGGTTGTCTGTCGCTCATGCTTGATTTACTTTCTGGATTCGTTCAGGAGCTTCGCAACGCTGGTTTGCCGGTTTCGTTGACGGAGAACCTTGACGCGATGGAAGCAGTTCGACACATTCCGCTCGAAGATCGAGATGCGTTCAAGTACGCGCTCGGAGCAACGATGGTCAAGAACAGCGCCCACTGGCGTTCATTCGAGACTGTTTTTGAGGTGTACTTCTCAATGCGCGGGCCCGAGTACAAAATCGGTGAAGGTACCGAAGACGAACTCGAGCAAATGTGGCGCGAGATGCAAGAACAAATGCAGCAACAGCAAGGTGAAGGCAAGGGTTCGTCCGGCGGAATGGACAGCCTGACGCCAGAAGAAATTGCGCAGATGTTGATGAAGGCTTTAATGAATGGCGATCAAGGCCTGATGAGGGCGTTGGCAAAACAATCAGTGCAACGGTTCGCCGGCATGGAGCCAGGTCGTCCTGTGGGCGGCACCTACTACCTGTACCGCACCTTGCGCAACCTTGATCTTGACAACATGTTGCAAAAACTTATGGAGGCGAGCAAGCAAGAAGTCGGTGGCGAACTGACCGCACTTGAAGAGCGCCTGGAAAAAGATGAATACGAAAGCCGTATTGATCAATTCAAAAAAGAAATCGAAGCCGAAATTCGCCGACGTTTAGTAGCCGATCGTGGCGCCGAAGCGATGGCAAAAACTCTTCGTAAGCCCTTGCCAGAAGATGTTGAATTCATGCACGCCAGTCGTGATGAAATGCAGGCCTTAAAGAAATCGTTGTATCCGCTCACGCGTAAGTTGGCGGCACGTCTCGCGCGCAAGCGTCGTCATGGTCGCAAGGGACCTCTTGATTTCCGCAACACAGTTCGCCACTCGCTGTCATATGGCGGTACTCCAGCAGAGCCAAAGTTCAAACAACCGCGACCGTCAAAACCTGAACTCATGGTTGTCGCAGATATTTCTGGAAGCGTTGCCGCATTCGCTCGCTTCACATTGATGTTGGTCTACGCAATTCAGGGCCAATTCTCTAAAGTGCGATCTTTCGTTTTCATTGACGGAATTGACGAAGTGACCGAGTTCTTTAAAGGTACTGATGACATCAGCGAAGCCATCCACCGAGTCAATACCGAGGCCGACGTGGTGTGGGTTGATGGTCATAGCGACTACGGCCATGCCTTTGAAGTTTTCTGGGACAAATACGGCAAGGACGTTGGCCCAAAGACAACGGTGTTGTTCTTAGGTGATGCGCGCAATAACTATCACGCATCACAGGCTTGGGTGATTAAAGAGATCCGTTCAAAAGCTCGTCAGGTGTATTGGTTGAATCCTGAACCGAAGTCGTACTGGAACACTGGCGACTCAATCGTCGGTGAATATGCCGCGCACACCGACGGGGCATATGAATGCCGTAACTTGCGTCAACTTGAAGCATTCGTGGAGAAATTGGTTTAGCCCCGTATGGCGCGTTTAATTTTTGTTCGCCACGGCGAATCACAAGTCACCGTTAATCGTGTTGTGGGCGGACCTCGCTCATGTATCGGGCTGTCCGATCTGGGCCGCCAACAAGCGGTGAAATTGCGCGATCGATGGATGCAGGATGCTGAGTTCACGCCCGATCTCGTGATCTCGAGCGCCTACCCGCGGGCAAAAGAGACTGCTGAAATTGTGTTACCTGCGTTTACTGGTCAGTCAATTGAAGTCATCCCCGAATTCGGTGAGCATGATCCAGGCCCACAATGCGACGGTTTGAAATACACCGAATTTACTGAACGATTTGGTGATCCCGATTGGGAGAACGATCCATACGGAGTGACATTCCCAGGCGGAGAGACGATTGCCGAATTTCAAATTCGTATCGGAACCGCAATTCGTGCACTTGTTGAACGAGTTGGAAGTGGCACAGCAATCATTTTTTGTCATGGTGGTGTTGTCGATACTGCGTTACGTCAGGCCATGCGCGCTTCGGGCACGGGCGTCTTTGAAATCCATACGAAGAATACGTCGATTACTGAATTCGTCGTTGTGCGTCCCGGGCGTTGGCGAATTGTGCGTTACAACGATGCGGCTCATACAGCCGATTTACCTGCATCAACCAATCGACCCGAAGATTTCTGATACAAAGATCACCAATGAGTGACTTACAGCGCCCCGACGTCATAGTGATTGGTGCTGGGTCGGCCGGTTGCGTGTTGGCCGATCGACTGTCAAGTCGTGGATTATCGGTACTTGTCCTTGAAGCGGGACCCGATATAGCGATCGGCAAGACTCCTGCAGGAATTGATGGCAAATCGTTTTTCGCCGCACTTGAAGAACATGGTCGTCGCTGGCCAGATCTCGTGGCCCAACGCGTAGTCGGACAAGACCGTCGTGAATACGCGCGTGGACGGGGAGTAGGCGGTTCGTCGGCAGTCAATGCAATGATCGGATTGTGGGGCGAAGTCGAAGACTACGACTCGTGGGAACGCGACTTCGGTTGTATTGGATGGTCATGGCGTGATGTTGAACCATATTTTCGGCGAATAGAAATTCCGCTGACTCAAGCTGATGTTGGTGCTTCTTCGCGCGTAGGTGCAGCGCTCTTTGAAGCCTGCCGAACCGAAGGGTGGTTGTGGCATCGAGGTCCGTATCCATTGGGTGCGGTTGGCAGCGATGTTGGTCCGGCCATGTTGACCCGCAATGAAGATGGTCATCGAGTATCGGCGGCAGATATCTACTTGAATCGAGCTCGTCAACGTCCGCATGTGCAGGTTGTCTGTGACGTGCTTGTTGACCGCGTTGCCATCGAGAACAACCAAGCAGTTGGGGTCGTACTTGCCGACGGCACGTTTATTGCGGCAGCCGAAGTAGTTGTGGCGGCTGGCGCAATTCATTCACCCGCAATTCTGCTGCGCAGCAAAATTGATCGACCCGGGATCGGTCAAGGTTTGCAAGATCACCCATCAGCCCCATTGACGATTGCACTCAAAGAGAATTGTTCAATTGACGAATTGGCAGTGACAACTCTGGCGAGGTTTACGTCGGGTTTCGAGCCTGCCGACTTGCAGCTTCTTCCGATTGACCATTTGGGTAGCGGCAACGATGGCTACGGATTGTTGAGTGTGGCCTTGATGTTGACGCGTTCGCGTGGGCAGATCACCCTGGCATCTCAGGATCCGCATGTTGATCCAATTGTTGATTTCAATTTGTTAGCCGATGAGCGCGATATTGAAGCGCTGACTGTCGGTGTTGATGTGGCTCGGCATTTGCTTGATTCGCCAAGCTTGAAGCGAGTCGCATCGGAAGTGTTTATTGATGACGTCGGCACCCCGTTGTCGGCGCTCGGTCATGGCGCTGATGAGATTGCCGCCTGGTTGAAATCTCGAACGGGCGATTATGTCCATGCCGCTGGAACGTGCGCGATGGGAGACCCCCGTCAAGAACAGACCGTGGTTGACACCTCTGGGCGAGTGATTGGTGTTGAGTCTTTGCGGGTGTGTGACGCTTCAATCTTCCCGATGTTGCCCCGTGCCAACACACATTTCCCGGTCATGATGGCGGCTGAACTCATCGCCGATCGCTGGTTGTTGGCCGAATAGTTGTCCTCATAGGCGCACGAGGGGCACTGTGCCATACCCCTTGGGCATGGTTTGTTTATGAACTTCCCGAACCAGCCCCGCCGTACCAAAATCCACCTCACTCAGATTCCCTCGGTCTCTCCCGACAGCTCGTCAACGTTGATTGATTGCGGCACGTGCGTCATACGAGAAACCGATACCTGCGCTGATTGCGTCGTTACTTTCTTGTTTCAAGAGGCTTCAGAAGAGCATGAAAATGATGAATCGTGCCCGGTTGGAGCCGAGTCAATGGCGGTTGTGTTCGATATCTCAGAAATTCGGGCCATGCGTGCCCTCGCTGAGGCCGGTTTAGTGCCTACGCTTCGTCATCGTGCGTCGGGTTAAGCGAAATAGTCCTCCAGTCGATACGACTGACCCCGCATACCTTGAATCCCTGCTGCAATTTGCTCGTGAGCTCGGACTTGACCGAGTCGGAGTCACTGACGCCTCACCTCTGAGTCGCGCCCGAGTTGCCATTGACGATCGCAAGGCCCGAGGGCTGAGCGACACCATGGGATTTACCTATCGCAATCCATCGCGCTCAACCGATCCAAACACCGCCGTTGAGGGAGCGCGTTCAATCATTGTGGCGGCACGTAGTTACCACTCTGAACAGCCCGATCATCCAGGCGGCATCTCGGCTCGTGTGGCGCGCTACGCGCAAGATGATCACTACACGCCGTTACGACAAGCGTTACAAAAAATCGCGTTGCGCTTACGTGCTGATGGCTATCGAGCTGTGGTTTTTGCTGACGAAAACAACTTGGTCGATCGCGAAGTGGCGTATCGCGCTGGTCTTGGTTGGTTTGGCAAGAACGCCAATATTCTGCTCCCCGGTGCCGGCAGCTTCTTTAGTTTGGGATCAATCGTGACGACTGCAGTGTTAGTACCTGCGCTGCAACCAGCGCCCGACGGATGCGGAACCTGTCGCGCGTGTTACGACGAATGTCCGACGCAGGCCATTGTTGCCGACGGGGTCATTGATGCACGCCGATGTTTAGCGTGGTTAGTGCAAAAGCCCGGCATCTTTCCGCGCGAGTTTCGAGTGTCGTTAGGCGATCGCTTATACGGGTGTGATGACTGTCAAACCAGTTGTCCGCCAACAGTCAGACTGCATACTCGTCATCACTCCCGCACCGCTCCCGTTGCGGGCCCCGGGGCATTTGTTGATGTGATTGAACTTTTGAATGCGTCCGATGAAAGTTTGCTGGAAAAATTTGGCAGTTGGTACTTGGCCGAACGCGACCCCCGTTGGTTGCGGCGTAACGCGCTGATCATTTTGGGAAATATTGCGCCAGTGAATAATCCTGCAGTGAACAATTCTGCGATGAGTCCTGTTGAGCAAGTACTGCGCCGCTACCTTGGAGATATCGATCCGATGCTTCGACTTCATGCCTTGTGGGCCGCGGTTCGTTTAGGTCGACGCGATCTTGTTGATTCACTCGCCTTTGATGCTGACGAATCAGTACGAGATGAGTACTCGCAGATTGAGTCAATTCTCGTTCGAACGGTTGCCTCATGAAACATCTTCTCGTCACCAATGATTTTCCGCCCAAGATTGGTGGAATTCAATCGTTGCTGTGGGAATGGTGGCGGCGACTTCCGCCCGATTCTTTTGCGGTGTTAACAAGTCCCTATGAAGGCACCGCAGAGTTTGACGCAGCTCAACCTTTTCTTATTGAGCGCACTAAAGAGTCGGTACTTCTTCCTCATCCGTGGATGGTGAAGCGCGTCAATGAAATGGCCAAACGCGTTGGCGCTGACTTAATTGTTCTTGACCCCGCCGTTCCGCTGGGCATCATTGGGCCATATCTAGATTTGCCATACGACATCGTTTTGCACGGGGCCGAAGTAACCGTTCCTGGTCGAATTCCGGGATCAAAGCAGGTTTTAGGACGGGTACTACGTCACGCGCGACATGTCGTTGCTGCCGGCGGATACCCCGCCGCCGAAGCAGTGCACGCTGCTGGTCGCGAGTTGCCAATGACAATTGTTCCACCAGGTGTTGATGGTGAACGATTTGTTCCGTTGAGTGCACAAGAACGCTCGCAGGCCCGACGCGATTTTGGTTTCACTGATGCAACAGAGTTGATCGTCGGAATTAGTCGACTTGTTCCCCGTAAAGGATTCGACACCGCGATTCGCGCGGTCGCAAAGTTGAAAGATTCACGACCGAATTTAGTGTTAGCAATCGCTGGATCTGGGCGCGACCGCGAGCGACTAGAAAAGCTTGCGCACGAACTTGATGCACCAGTCACATTTTTAGGACGGGTTGCTCACGATGACCTACCGCGTTTGTATGGATGTGCCGATATCTACACGATGCTCTGCCGTAATCGTTGGGGTGGGCTCGAACAAGAGGGTTTCGGCATCGTCTTTGTTGAGGCCGCAGCATGTGGCGTCCCGCAAATCGCGGGATCAAGCGGAGGGGCAGCTGAGGCAGTCGCTCATGGTGAAACCGGATTTGTCGTTGAAGACTCTGAAGATGTTGAGGCAGTCGCAAGTTATATGGAGACGTTGTTAAACGATCCAGATTTGCGTCGGCGTATGGGGGTGGCGTCGCGTGAGCGAGCCATCTCAGAATTTTCCTACGAGATGCTCGCCGAGCGACTCGGTCATGTTTTTGGAGTCTGGTCGTGAGCGGTAAAAATATTTTACGATTCAATGTTTTGGCAACAGCGGTTTTTGGTGTGTCGGCCATAGTCGCTGCAGTTGTCTTTGATGGTTTTGCCAAGACGCAAGGGGTCATCGTTGCTCTTTCGTTATTCACGATAGGTATCGCCGCGTTTCTTTGGGGCTATTGGACTGCGGTACAAAAAAGCCGCGAATTAGAAATATCTGTCGCTGAGATGTACTTCTTATTGGGACGTGCCATTCCCAAGAAAGTCAAAGTCGTGATGCACTCGTGCTTGGCCGCGCAAAGTGTGATCGCCATCGCAACGGCGATTGCTCGTCCGAGCACTCTGCAAGAGGGAGCTCAGAATTCAAGTCGTGGCTCAACATTGGCCTTTGGAGTTCTCGTCCCAATCTTGGGACTCGGATTGAACGGATTGTGGGCAGCAACTTACGGATCTTTCGGGGCTCGTCGGCTGAAAGGTGACTCTTCCCCAGCCGAGAGCCACCCCGATGACCGTCAGATCGGCTAGAACATAGTCATGGCTGACACCGCGTCATTGACGATCACCATTCAGGCTCCCCACGAAAGTTGTTGGGCGATTGCAACAGATTTTGAGCGCTACCCCGAATGGGCTAAAGATGTGAAATCGGCAGTTGTGCTGACGCGTGACGATCAGGGACGTGCCACTCAAGTCGAATTCCGTACATCGGCTCTTGGTCGAAGTACGCATTACACCTTGTCGTACGATTACAGCGCTGCTCCGGCGCGTTTGTCGTGGCACATGGTGTCAGGTGACATTATGCGGGCGGTCGACGGTGCCTACATGTTCTCGCCAGATAATTCAGGTGGTGTAGTTCTTACCTACAACTTGTCGATTGAACTTGTTGTTCCGCTTCCAGGTTTCGTGAAGCGCCGCGCCGAAGTTCGAATTCTCAACACTGTCAAAGAGTTGAAGGTTCAAGCAGAATCCAATCGGTGAAGGCCGCGTTATGCCTGTAGCAAGTGGACGTCGCGCCGGAATTGATGTCGGCGGTACGAAATGCCTGGGCGTTGTCTGGCACAACGGAAAAATTGTCCACGAGGTTCGCCGCGATACTCCAAAGGGGGCCGACGACATTATTGACACCCTCGTTTCGATGATTCGTGAACTGGGCGAGGTTGATTCGGTAGGTGTCGGAGTCCCTGGGCTCGTCACCCGACACGGTGTGTTGCGAGCGGCTCCCAATTTGGTTGATATAGCGGATTTTGCGGTGGGCCCGATTTTGCGAGACATTTTGCACGTCGACATTGCAGTTGAAAACGATGCGACGTGTGCTGCAGTTGCCGAATGGTCTGCTGGAGCAGCTCAAGGAGTTGATGATGTTGTTGTCGTGACACTTGGTACGGGTATTGGTGGGGGACTTGTATCTAGTGGACGCTTAGTGCGCGGCACTAATGGTTTCGCTGGCGAAATCGGACACATGATTGTTGATCCCTCAGGTCCCAAATGTGTGTGCGGACAACGGGGTTGTTGGGAACGGTATGCATCTGGCAATGGCTTGGCTTATCTCGGTACGTTGGCGGCCGAACGCGGACACGCCCAGATGGTTCAAACTTTGGCCGGTGGAAGTGCGAATATTCGTGGAGAACATATTCGTGAAGCGGCACTTCTTGGTGATGACGAAGCCTTGGCGATTGTTGATGAGTTCGCGCGGTGGGTGGCTCTCGGATTATCAAACCTCACCAATCTGCTTGATCCGTCAATGCTGGTGATCGGTGGAGGATTGGCTGGATCGGGAGATCTATTTCTTCAACCGATTCAACGTTGGTTTGGTGAATTGCTGTATTCACCCGAATTGCGACCCCACCCGAAACTCGTACTTGCGAAATTCGCTGAGCAAGCTGGTGCAATCGGGGCGGCCCTGTTGCCCGAATACGCTCACATTCCAGACATCTAAAGTTCACGTCACGTTGCTGTCTGACTGGTTAGTGTCAAGGCGTGCAAACTTACGTCTTACGTCTGTGGCTTCCTGATATTCCAGGAACTCTCGGTCGAGTGGCGGCGGCTATTGGACAAGCTGATGGTGACGTAATAGGAATTGAAATCCTTGAACGCGGAGCCGGCATGGCTATTGACGAATTGATTGTGGCTCTACCAGTCGAGGGTTCTACTTCATCTGAAGAATTACGGTTTGAAGAACTGAGCCTCGAGAAGTTGATCAGTTGCGTGAGTCAAGTTGAAGGCGTTGCTGTTGAAGATGTGCACCGTGTCGCGCAAGACCGCCCAGACCAAAGTGTTTTGGCGCTCGACACTGCAGCCCGAATCTTAGAGACTCCCCACGATGAGCGAACTGAGGCAACCTGCGAATTAGTTCGCGACATGCTTGAAGCAGATTGGTGCACAGTTGTGCCGAACGGTGCACAATCGCCGCTTGCTGTTTCAGGAGATGTTCCTGACCTGCCATGGGTGATGGCGTTCTTGGGTGGCATCAGCCATCTTGCGAGTGATGCTCAACATGAACATACGCCAGCCGATGTGGCGTGGGCGCCTCTTGATTTGCTTGATGCTGTCGTTGTTGTCGGACGTCAACGCGGGGCTTTTCGCTTACGTGAACGTCAACATCTCACCTTGATTGCTCGCATTGTGAGTTCTGCGTTAGCAAGTAGTTAGTCGTTAGTCGTTAGTCGTTAGTCGTTAGTCGTTAGTAGTTAGTCGTTAGTAGTTAGTCGCTAGTAGTTGATTGCGGATGTTCGGCCCAGTCGCGTGATCGGGCCACTGCATTTAGCCAAGTTGCATGCAGTGCATCGGCAAAGACTCTTTCGATTGACTCTGGTTCATGTGGGGTGACAACGACGTCACACACCCAACGTTCGCTGAGCGCATCAAGTGACGGCCAAATATTCTCGGCGAGTCCCGCAAGAAAGGCAGCTCCGAGAGCCGTCGTTTCTTGATCAACTGGTCGACGAACTGTGATTCCTAGTTGATCGGCTTGTAACTCGAGTAGGAGATTCATGACCGAGGCTCCGCCGTCAACGCGGAGTTCGGCAATGCGAGTACCACTTGCAAGTTGCATCGCCTCAACAGCGTCTCTTGTTTGCAAGGCCATCGCTTCAACGACCGCCCGAGCGATGTGGGCGCGATTTGTGCCACGAGTAATACCAAGCAGAGTCCCGCGGGCGTAGGGATCCCACCACGGACTTCCGAGGCCAGTAAACGCGGGCACTAAGTAAACGCCGCCGTTATCACTCACCGATTCGGCAAGCGGTCCAATTTCAGCGGAGGAGGAAATGATTCCAAGTCCATCGCGCAGCCATTGAACTGCTGCACCGGTCACGAAGATTGCTCCTTCAAGGGCATAGGCAGTCGTCACCGTGCCATTGGAGTGAGAGATGCTCCAAGCGACCGTGGTGAGCAGTCCTGGAGTTGGTTCGGGGCATTGTGAACCAACATTCATCAAGATGAAGCTTCCGGTGCCGTAGGTGTTTTTGGCCATCCCCGTTGAAAAACAAGTTTGTCCGAAAAGAGCTGCTTGTTGATCGCCAGCAATTCCAGAAATCGGAATGCCCATGGGCAATTCGGGTGATGCAGTCGTTCCGAATCGACCGCTTGACGGAAGAACTTTGGGAAGAAAAGTTACAGGTACGCCAAGCAGTTCGCTCATCGTTGAACTCCACTCCAACGTGCGAATATCAAACAACATTGTGCGACTGGCGTTCGAGGGATCTGTTGCGAATACTTGTCCGTGCGTCAGTTTCCAAAGAATCCAACTATCAACAGTGGCGAGTGCCAGATCGGCTGAAGCGGCAACTCCATGCTCGAGCATCCATGCCATTTTTGTACCGGAGAAATATGGATCAAGAACAAGACCGGTGATTGATCGAACAGTTTCTAGATGACCATTTGCGGCGAGTTGCTCACACATGGGAGCAGTACGTCGGTCTTGCCACACGATTGCTCGGCCATAGACCTCGCCTGTTGAGCGATTCCAGGCAACAACCGTCTCACGCTGATTGGTGATTCCGATAGCTACTGGAATCCCAATTTTGCCGACAACTTCGTTGAAGGTTTCAACAACTGCTCGCCAAATTTCTTCCGCATCGTGTTCAACCCAACCTGGTTCAGGGAAGTACTGCGTAAATTCTCGGTACGCAGCAACGACTTCTTGGTCATTGACAAATACGGCTCGGCATCGCACGCCCGTTGTGCCGGCATCGATGGCCATGATGTATGGCGCGCCGTTCATGGCTATCGCTTTTTGCGCTTGCTTGAGCGGTTTTGCGATGGGCCAGTTGACGTGCGACTCGTCGGTGCTGGTCGCGTACGGCTTGGTATTGCCAGTGAAGAATCGCCGCTGCTTGATGCTTTTCTACTGGCACGAGGCGGGCGCACCGGAGTTTGACGACGGAGATCGCTTAGCGTTTTACGTTGGTATCCCATTTTTGCGAGTGCTCCGCCAAAGATGAGATACATCGGGAATGAGGCAGCAAGACCTGCGACTGATCCGGCTGACACATTGTCACGAAGGAAAATCACAAACACCGCAGCCATCACAACCGCATAAACAACCCATTCCCGAGTGAGGCGTCGCCAGTTAACCGTTCTTGTTGAATCCCAAGCCATCCCTGCATTGTTTCATGCCTAGGCTGATCAGATGCGCATTGGAATCATGACAGGCGGAGGTGATTGTCCAGGATTAAACGCAGTCATCCGAGCGGTGGTCCGTAAAGGCGTTGCCACCTACCACGATGAATTCTTGGGATTTCTCGATTCGTGGGATGGGGTGATGGAGCAACGTTACGTTTCGTTGCAGGAAGCCGATGTTCGAGGACTCCTGCCGCGAGGGGGAACGATCTTGGGTACCCGCCGTGGTAGCCCGTTTGACAGTACTGATGGTGTTGATTTGGTGAAGAAATGCTTCGCTGAACAAAAACTTGATGGACTGATCGTCATCGGTGGAAATGGTTCTTTAACAGTTGCATCTTTAATTTTCGAGCAAACCTCGCTGCCAATCATTGGAGTTCCAAAAACTATTGACAATGATGTCTACGGAACCGATCTCACGTTTGGGTTTCATACCGCTGTTCAAATTGCTACTGATGCAATTGATCGCCTGCATACAACTGCCGAAAGCCACGACCGAGTGATGGTCGTCGAACTTATGGGTCGTGATACCGGATGGATTGCGTTGTACGCAGGCATTGCGGGTGGCGCGACGGTGATTTTGGTTCCCGAAGAACCCTTTGACATCATCAAAGTCTGCGAACAAGTTGCCAACCGCCATCGGGGCGGGCGGTATGCATCAATCGTGGTCGTTGCCGAAGGTGCTCAACCCACTCCAGGAACGATGAAGTTGCCCGAATATGAGCATGACCAAATTGGTCGACCGAGATACGGCGGAATCTGCGCGACGATCGCTCAAGAGATTGAATCGCGCACCGGTTATGAATCGCGTGTTGTGCAAATTGGTCATGTTCAGCGCGGTGGTACGCCAACTGCATACGACCGCATTCTGTCAACTCGTTTTGGTCTTGCGGCTGTTGATGCGCTGCACAACGGTGCGGTTGGCCATATGGTCGCATTGCGTTCTTCTCAGGTCACAACGGTTCCGTTGAGCGACGTTGTCAACAAAGAGCGACCGATTGACATGAATCTGTTTCACGAAATCGCTTCTGTTTTCTTTGGCTGATTCTGAATATCTACTTATTCGTTGAGCGTGTTCACAATGGCCGGGAAGGCTGGTTGGCTACTGATGGCTCGACCTGGAAAGTCATAAGCGGTTAATGGTTGCGCCGTCAACGAACCGTCACCTTTGGGCCATTCATTAACTTGCCCGTTCACAACAATGATGACTCGCTCAATGCCAGAGATGTCGGCGAGCGTCAGAACAATCTGAGCTATTGATGAGACAAGATCATCGCCAGTCGCTGTGAAGATTTCATTAGTGAGATCAACCTTCACCAAATCTGAGGCGACGTACCGAGCCGAGAGCACCTCGGTAGATGCCGGAATCGCGCTGCGCAGTCCAGCATCCTGCTCGGCTTTAGTGGGGCCGCTGAGCAGAACTTGGACAATGTTCAAAGGATCACTCGAGATGTTGCGTTGAACGCCAGTAAGCACCGAGCCACCAGTGCTTTCGGAACGCTGGAGGTAGACGCGCCCGAATCCGATGCCAACCTCATTGGAAGAAGTTGCCTCATTCACATTCTGTTGCTGTGATTCGGGAATCATTTGCGAATTGCTTTCGGGCCCGAAAGAGCAGCCAGCAATAGTTGCTGTCAATAGGGCAGTGCCAATCATGATGCGGAGGACATGTAGTTTTCGGCTATTCATCGTTACACCCGTTCCGCAGATAACTCAATAATGAAGCAGGCGCCATCAAGACCATCGAGGCGATCTTCAACCCAGACACGCCCGCGATGCAGTTTGATGTGTTCGTCAACCAGAGCGAGCCCTAGTCCGGCGCCTTCAGATCCGCTACGACGTCCGGCGATTGACCCACGAGCAAACCGTTCAAAAATGAGATCTCTTTCATCCTGAGGAACACCAGGCCCATGATCTTCGACAGTGATCCAAATTTGCGATGGAGGATCTTCGTCGTCGGGAACAAACACCGATATCTCTAACTCGCCACCGCCATATGCTCTGCCATTGTCAATCAGGTTGGCGATGACTCGGGCGAGGCGGCGACGATCTCCCTTGATCATCATTTCTTCGGCGATTTCGGCTACCAGAATTCGTGTGTCGGGTGCGCTACTGATCGCGACAGCTTGACGCACGAATTCGCCGACGAGCAGTTCATCGACGTTGAGTCGGATTCCGCCGGCATCAAAACGGGATATTTCTAATAAGTCCTCGACAAGACCTTGAAACCGGGCAACATCGGCGACGAGCAGATCGAGAGCCACTTGGGCGCGTTCTGGCATTTCATCGCGACGTGCTTGCATGACTTCGACCGAAGCGGCGAGAGTCATGAGTGGAGATCGCAATTCATGACTGACATCTGAAGTGAAACGAGTGTCGCGTTCAACGCGTAATTGTAAAGCGCTTGCCATGTCGTTGAATGACGAGGTGAGTACCGCAAGATCGGGGTCTTCGGTTTCCTCGAGTCGTGTATCAAGACGTCCACCAGCGATGGCCTGTGCCGCTTGGCTTGCAGCGGTCAGCGGGCGCACAGCTCGTGAAGCAGCGATAGCCCCAAGGACGATGCCGAGGAGCGTCGTGATACCGGCAGCGAGAACGAGAGCAAGATTGACGCTGTTCAGCGTTGAACGCACGTCTTCGACTGAAGGAAATTCGAAATAAGCCGCGTCAGATGAATCAATCGGCACCCCGACGGCAAGTACCAATTCGTTTTCAACTTCAATCCGCATTGTTGTCGGTTGACGATTTTGCAATACTGCGTTGAGTAAGGACGGGGGGATGACGGACGACGAAAAACGTGCGTCATTTCCCGTCCAAGTTCCACGGAAATATACCAGCGGACGATCGGCGCCGAGTCTCTCGAGCACAGTTTGGATGTTGGTGGGATTTGATTGGAGATCAACAGCGAGGCGTGACGCGTTTGCGTACGTTTGATCGATCGCGCTTCCTGTTCTTTCATCGACCAAATTCGAACGAGTGAAATTGAAAGTCGCAAGCGCCAAAAAGAGTGACAATGCCAAACTGCCAAGGCCAAAAGTCAAAAGAATTCGACCGCGTAATCCCATCGGGCGAATGTGCCAACGACGAGATGGACCATCTGACCTCATGGAACGCGCCTTTGGTGCCGGCGGCTCGATCATGTCTGGCTCGATTGTCACCAAGTATCAAGCCTGTAAACGGTAACCAAGGCCACGCACGGTCACGACGTGACGCGGGTTGGCAGAATCACTTTCAACTTTTGTACGAAGTCGCCGGATGTGTACATCGACAAGACGACCGTCGCCGAAGTATCCGTAACCCCAAACATGATCCAAGAGATGTTCACGACTAAAAACCCGTCCGGGGTTTTGTGCAAGTTCGCATAACAATCTGAATTCTGTTTTCGTCAAATGAAGTTCGGTGCCCGAACGCAAAACCTTGCCTTCGTCGGGAATGATCTCAAGGTCGCCGAAGACAAGTTTTGGATGAGCGGGATGCGCCGGGCGGGCGCGGCGCAACAAGGCTCGAATTCTTGCCGAGAGTTCTTTGGGCGCAAATGGTTTTGTGAGGTAGTCGTCGGCTCCGGCTTCAAGACCAGCGACGACGTCATGAGTATCGGCTCGGGCCGTCACCATGACGATCGGAACATCACTGGCTCGCCGAATGGTTCGACATAATTCAAAACCGTCGATTCCAGGCAGCATGATGTCGATGAGGACGACATCGGCCGGCTGCCGCAGAAATAAAATTGCAGCTTCTTCGCCACTTGCAGCTTCGTCGACGGTCCAGCCTTCGTCTTCAAGCGCCAACTTAACCGCGGCGCGAATTCGTTCATCGTCTTCAACAGCAAGAATTCTTGTACCCACGTGTACATCTTGCCCTATGGCAGGGCTGTGGCGGGGACAAGCGTGACGATTCTTTGAGATCGGGTCACAAAGATGACACAAGCGCCGAATGAATTCGGGGAGTCGTCACCAAGACTTCGGAGGGGACGATTGGCCCACCCGAAAAGTTAGAAACCTTGGCGCCAGCCTCGGACGCGATTAATTGACCAGCGGCGAGGTCCCAGGGTTGCAGACCTTCTTCAAAGTACGCATCAATTCGTCCGCTCGCGACAAAACAAAGATCGGCGGCAGCGGCCCCACAACGGCGAATATCACGAACCTGAGGCAGTAATCGTGCAACTCGCTGTCCTTGGGTGTCGCGTCGAGTTGAGTTGTAGGAAAACCCGGTTGCAATGAGTGCAGTTTCTATTGAATGACAAGTTGAGACGTGCAACGGAGTTGAGCCCAGCCAAGCCCCGTGACCTTTGGCGGCCACAAAAAGTTCGCGTGTTGCCGGAAGAAAGACGGCGGCGGCAACTGGATCAGTTCCGAGACACGCAGCAATAGAAACTGCGTACCCACTTAAGTTGTAGAGAAAGTTTGTCGTCCCATCAATTGGATCGACAAACCATGTGAATGGCGAAGTGCCCATGATTTGGGTTCCTTCTTCGCCGACAATTGAATCAGTGGGCCGGAGTTGACCGAGTTGTTGCAAGATGAGTTGCTCGCTTGCAGTGTCCCATTGGGTCACCATGTCGGTACGTGATGACTTTGTCTCTACGTTGCCCGCTCCATCGCGACGACCGACAAAGACCAAGTCGCCCGCGTTGCGAGCAATGCGGGCTGCAACATTCATCAATGCGACGTAATCGTCATTCATGACTGTTCATTTTTCATGACGGGGAATCTCCAATATCGCGCCATTCGCCAGTCGCTCGTAAGACGAGTACTGCAATGATTGCCGTTCCACCAGCGGCCACAATTGCTCCGATCACGAGCCCAAGCCCAAGCGGCGTCGCGCTGGCACCCTCGTATTGAATATCAACCAGCGTGTAGCCGATGAGGGCTCCACCGAGGCCTCCGGTGAGTATCGAAACAAAGGCAACGATTCGCGCTAATGGCGATGGAAGAGCCGAGAGTGGACGTTCATTGGTCACGTCTACATCGTAGGCTCGTGAGGTGATCCAAGGTTCGGTTGACGACAAAGTTCTCCCCGCGCGACGTCTGGTTGTGGTGATACCGACCTATAACGAAGTCGGCAATATCGCGCAAGTCATCGCTGGCGTGATCGAGGCAGTGCCTGATGCATCCATTTTGGTCGTGGACGACAACAGTCCTGACGGAACCGCCGATCTTGTTGACAAGATCGCTGCCGAACTTCCCGCGAACTTTCCAGGGTTTGTCAAAGTTCATCGGCGACAGAACAAAGCCGGACTTGGCGCTGCGTATCGAGATGGTTTTGCCGTTGCCCTTGAATTGGGTGCAACGATGTGTGTTCAGATGGACGCCGACCTCTCGCATAACCCGGTGTATTTACCGGCCATTGTTTCGGTCGTCGACATGGGTGCAGATGCATCGATTGGCAGTCGGTATATCCCAGGTGGTCGAATTGAGAACTGGCCACCGTTGAGGCACTTCTTGTCACGTTGGGGAAACCGGTTTGCCGCTGGCATGTTGGGTCTTGCGATCAATGACGCGACCAGTGGGTACCGCGCTTATTCGGGATCGATTCTTGAACGCATGGACTTTGCAAGTGTTCAAGCCGAGGGCTACGGCTTCCAAGTTGAAATGTCGCATCGAGCAGTTCGATGCGGAGGTCGCATTGTGGAAGTGCCGATTCTGTTTACCGATCGAGTTGTGGGTGAATCAAAGTTGACGCACCACATCATCGGAGAGGCATTTGGTCTTGTCGTGAAATTATGGTTTAAAGATCGAGTTTTGCGGCGTTTTCAACGACGATGATCAAACGGCGATCGAATCATGACTGAATATCGCACGATTTTGCACGTCGATATGGATGCCTTCTTCGTTTCGGTTGAAATGAGACGGCATCCTGAATTAGTTGGCCAGCCAGTTGTCGTTGGCGGAGCCGGATCTCGCGGAGTAGTAGCGGCCGCGAATTATGAGGCGCGTCGCTATGGGGTTTTTTCAGCTATGTCGTCGTCAAAAGCTCGGCAACTATGTCCTCATGCAGTCTTTTTGTCGGGCGACTATGGCGAGTATTCAAAAGTCAGCAAACAAGTGCACACAATTTTTGGCCAATTCACGCCGTTCATTGAACCAATAGCACTCGATGAAGCATTCCTTGATGTGACAGGTTCTATCAATCTCTTCGGCGACGGCACAGCGATTGGCTGGAAGATTAAAGAACAAATTCAGAACGAACTTGAATTGCCGTGTTCGGTGGGGGTTGCCACCTCAAAGTTCATCGCCAAGTTGGCTTCTAAAAAGGCAAAGCCAATTCCGACGAGTGGTGGAATCAAAGAAGGTCACGGAGTTTTGCTCATTGTTCCGGGTGAAGAGTTGGCCTTTTTACATCCGCTGCCGGTTCAGTCCTTGTGGGGTGTGGGTCCAGCGACTTTGGCGAAGCTTGATCGACTTGGCGTGCGTTTAGTCGGCGATCTCGTTGCACTTGGAGAAGAAACTCTCATTCGGGCAGTGGGTAAATCGCATGGGCGCCATCTGTTCGCTCTCGCCAACGGGATCGATGATCGATCAGTGCAGACCGTACGTGACCTGAAGTCAATCGGTCACGAGGAAACCTTTTCTCATGACATCACCGACCGAGCGGCGATGCGGCGTGAAATCGTCCGATTAACCGATGCGGTGTCATCGCGACTGCGAGCGCATGAGAGTGCAGCACGAACCCTCACCTTGAAAATTCGATATTCAAATTTTGAGACGATTACTCGATCAATTACTCCAGGCAGTCCATTGGCCAGTGCCCCAGCGATGGTGAAAGCACTTGATCCATTACTTGAGAAGATTGATCCCACTATTGGAGTCCGCTTGATTGGTGTCAGCGTGTCGGGTTTTGTTGAACCAGTGGAGCAATTGTCACTCCTCAATTTCGGGGGCGATGGGAGCGATCAAACTGTGGCGGAAGGTCGAACGACCGCTGACCTTGAACGTGATTGGAGTCCGGCGAGTCAAGCAGTGGACGAGATTCGAGAAAAATTCGGCAGAGATGCAATTAGTCCAGCAAGTTCGATCACTGCTGTCGGCCGACGCGAATTGGGCCAATCACCATGGGGTCCGAGTGAAGAAAAACCTGGGGATGCTTTGCCTTAGGTCGCTCGGTCTGTGAGAATAGAAATCAACTCGTGAAAGCAGGAGGTGAGACCCATGGCATTGTCCGAAGACGAACAGCGCATATTGCGCCAAATCGAACAAGAACTACAAAATGATTCAAAGTTTGCTCAAGCCGTGTCGCCTTCAGGCTTGTATACCCACTCGGCGAAAACAGTTCGTTGGGCTGTGGTTGGCCTTGTTCTGTGCCTAGTTCTTTTGGTCGTCTTATTGCAGGTCCACTACATCGCAGCATTCGCCGCCTTTGTTGGCATGTTGGCATTGCTCGCGGTCATTGAGCGCAACGCTCGAGCGATGGGTAAAGCCGGAATTCAAGACATGGCTGGAGCAATTCGCAAGGCACGTTCGTCCGCCGGTCGCCGCCTCCAGTAACGAGAGTCTTTACCGGCGAGATTGAAATCCGCCGGCAAGTTTCCAAGCAAGGCGCGGGCTCAGGTGTTGACGAATCTGAATCTTGAACGGCAACTTTGCCTGATGGGTAGCCACGAAGTCATTGAGCTCTTGCTCGGCAGCAATATTGCTTGCAAGTCCGGCGAATAAGTGTTGTGTCACGAGGTTGACGATTCGTTCAATTCTTCTGTCCTCGCCCCAGCTTTGTTCATTGAACTTCTGGCCAATTTCAAAAACGGTGAGTTGATTCGGGAGTTCGCCATGGACAATTTCAAATTGTGCGACAGCAGATCTCCAGCTCAGGAGAATCACATTGCTTTCTCGTCGACGGATGGTAGATCGAACAAATCGGGGCATCGCGAATGCCCACAATGCAATCAACGTGAGCACTAGCGCAAAGTAGATGAAAACTTGTATCACACTTCGTGAACTCGCCGGGGTTGACGGCGTCATCGGATTTGCTGAGTCGGCCGGAATGGTCGTTGGTATGAGCGCGATAGTTGTCGATGGTTGATTGAGCGACGTTGTTGTTGGCGCCACAGCAGCGGGGACTGAATCATCTTGAGCTGGTGCAACATTCGTATAATCGGCCGATGGTGCGCCGCGACCAGGCGTTGGTTCAAAAAGGACCCAACCAATACCGTCAAACCAAACTTCTGGCCATGCGTGTGCATGTTGGCTGCGAACATTGAAGAGTTGAACGTTGGATGTTCCGATGGGGGACTGCTCACCAGGAGTGAACCCAATGGCGACACGGGAAGGAATGCCGATCAGTCGAGCAAAAAGGGCAAAGGTTGAAGAGAATTGTTCGCAATATCCCGTTTTACGATTCAGAAACTCAAGAGTTGCTGTCTTTGAATTGCTTGTCGGTACGTCGAGCGAATAGGTGAAATTGTCTCTGAAGTAACTCTGAATCGTCAGTAACTTTTCGTAATTCCCCGACGTGCCCTGAATGATTTCATCAACAACTTGTTGAAGGTCAGCAATTTCTTGATTCTGGGGGAGTTGTAGATATTCGGCGTCAGGAGGAGAGGACGAAGATGAGATTCGCAACGTGTCGGCCGAAGGAATAACGACCGTTGAAATGATCTGGTAATTGTCATTACGTTTGAGGCCATCTTTGCTGACAAGCAATGTTCCGCTTTGAGGTTCGTAAAACAAACTTCGTGTCGCCGACCGCAATTGAACTGGCCGATCAGCGACTGGGGCAAAACTTCCAGCAAGGCTTTGAATAGTGACGAGTTGATTGACCTCAGTTTCCGCCACTCCAACTTCAGAAATCATCGATGCGTTTGCAAGCTCACCGCCCGCGCTATCGAGAAGATCTTGCGAAACGGTCCACTTGATCCCGTCAAAATTGGGTAGCGAAGTTGTGCGCCAATAAAAAGGAGATTCTGAAGCAACACTAAAAAGTATTTCGTCAGTGGGGTCGTTCAGACGACCGCGGATATCAACGAGTGGATCAAGTTGCGGCCCAGCCTTGCCCGAATGGTTTGATAACCACGAATCCTCGTTGGCTCCAGGAATTCGGGGCCCAATGATGAGCGCAATCAGGCTGGCGACGATCGCCAAGATAGCGATGTACGACGCGGACAGCATTGTTGTTTGACCGGGTCGGTACCCAAAAAGTTTGCTACTTCGAGTGAGTTGATTTCGAAGTCGCAAAACAGCGACCGAAATAATCGCCGTCGCGATCCACAGAGCAGTGAGTATCGCTCGATTTCGGTCAGCGCCAACACTGGAAAGAACGACGAAAATGATTGTGGATGGAATGAGCGATTCAACCCGCCCTGCAAAGCGAAAAGCGAACGCGTCAGACAAAAAGGCAATGAAGCCGATACTGATGAGGCCGATGAATCCGAATCCTGAGTTGAGAGCTAAAGGTGGGACGGCGTCGCCAAGGAGTTTCCACGAATCAGAAATTTCTTGCCAAACGAATGACCAGGTATGGCCGAGAGGTAGTCCAAAGGTCAGGGTTTGGCGGGCCTGAAAATAAGCAGCGAGAAGATAGGTACATAACGTGATGCCGATCAATGACACAAGGAAGGGCAATTTCGATCGGCGGAGCGCATACGCCGCAAGATGTCCGGCAGTTGCGACGACGAGATAAGAAGGAAGAAATCCCCACCCACTGAATATTCGGCAAAATGAAATCGCCGTGACGACGGTCAGTGTCCACAGGGTGACGACGCCGAGTAAATCGCGGATCGTGCGATCGTACGCGATGCCTTTTTGGGAGGTTGGATCAGATGTGGCGGTCATGAGGAAGCGATTCAGACGAGATATTCAGCTGATAGTGAGGACAGAAGATTCCAGCTGTCAGTGAAGTTGTCGAGTTGTTGGCAGGAGAGTACAAACCAATGGGAAGGAAGGTTGCTCGGGAACGTCGAGTTTTCGCAGAAGATAATGACGACAATTCGGGCGGAACCGCTTTGCTTCCAGGTTGTCTCAATCCATTGAGTATCGGGAATGCCGGTGACAATGATGTCAACTTTGAGTTGGCCTGATTCTCGGGGTGCAAGATTTGTTGAGTCGTTGCTACTCGTGGTGATCTCAGCCAGGAATTTACGGACGTGTGCCGCTTCTGATGAAGAACTCAGAGAAAAGCTCTGTGAACCACAGTTGATTCCGATTTTTGCGAAGTCCTCGTCATCTTGATCCGCGATAGATCGGGCAAAAGATGCGGCGACCGAAACCGCACGCTCAAATCCTTCAGGCGAATACGAACGAGTTCGGGTATCGAGTGTGATGGATGTGTCTATCGATATTTCAGTTTCGTATTCGTTGACGACCAAGTCTTCGCGCTTGGCACTCACTTTCCAATTGATTCGGCGTGGATCATCACCAAGTGAGTATTCGCGCATGGAGCGGAACTCAGAACTCGTTGGTTGATTGCGCATGGCGCGCTTGATGGCATCAACCAATTCGCCTTCACCAGTTTTTGGGTCTGGAAGTTTGATATCGACCGATCGAGGATAGACAGTGATCTCTGTCGATTGACCCAAGTTTTTTGATCGTCGCGAAAGCCCGAGTGGATCAGCAACCTCGACGACTGCTGGTCCGAGGATCAGGGTTCCACGGCGAAAGGTGGCAATTTGGTAATTGGCTCGAGCGACCTGTCCCGAAGGGAGAGGCGCCACGAAATATTGAACCTGCCCTCCTTCTTCTGTCGACTCGCGTACATCACACGCCGGGATTCGTGAGCTTGTGAGAAGGCTGAGTTCAACCTGGATGATCTGACCTGCTTCGGGGTTGCGTGGGTTAACTGCCCGATTGATGTCAATGTTTGGTTTTTGCGTGGTGACGAGCAGCAGAGCGACCAGTACGCATGTGATCAGCGCTGTACCCATGATGAAGAGTTCAATGAGTCCGAAGAGGCGACCGACAGCAATGGTGATCAGACCACCGAAGATAAAAACTCCGGATTGTCTTGAGAACATATCTAACGTCCAGAGGGCACAGGTACGGTTGCAAGAATTTCTTGGATGACATCACTCGTCGTCATGCGACGGCCAGAGTTACTGTTTCGCAAAACAAGGCGGTGCGCCAAAACTGGGACTGCAAGTTCTTTGACATCATCGGGTGTTGCGTAATTGCGACCGCGTGCTGCTGCGAGTGCTCGTACCGCTCGCGCTAGTTGAATAATCGCCCGAGGCGATAATCCGAGTGCAACTTGAGGGTGCTTACGACTCGCGTGAGCAATATCGACGAGGTAATTCTTCAGGGGGTCAACCATTGACACTTGCGAAGCAACGGTGATCATTTCTTGAATGTCACGGGCGGTCACAACAGGCGCGACTTGATCAGTTAAGTCGGCACCAGTTCCGGGTTCAAGAATGTCTAGTTCGGCTTGGCGGTTTGGATAACCGATTTCCATGCGAATCAAAAACCGGTCGAGTTGGCTTTCGGGCAAACGATATGTCCCATCATGTTCAATCGGATTTTGCGTCGCGATGACAAGAAACGGGTGCGGAAGACTGCGAGTGACGCCGTCAATTGACACTTGGCGTTCTTCCATCGCTTCTAAAAGTGCGGACTGAGTCTTGGGAGAAGCGCGATTGATTTCATCAGCCAGCACGATGTTGGCGAATAGTGGTCCTTCTTGAAATTCAAAGACCTCGCGTTGTTTGCTCCAAATCGACACTCCGACGAGATCGGACGGCAATAAGTCGGGAGTGAACTGAACGCGTTTCCACGAACATTCGATAGAAGCTGACAGAGCTTTGGCCAAACTTGTTTTACCGACGCCTGGCACGTCTTCGATGAGTAGGTGACCATCAGCCAGGAGGCAAACAACGGCGAGTTCAATGGGGCCTTTTTTGCCCTGAAGAACCAGTCCGACGTTGTCCACGATGGACTCGAACATGCTGGCGAAGGAGCGGGAGGAAGTGGAACCGACGGAAGAAGACACGGTCACACGCTAGACGCTAGATACCGTGAGTGAGATGGCAACGACCTCAGGAATTCTTGCAGTTGATATCGGCGGAACAAAACTGGCCGCCGCTGTGGTCACAGCGCAAGGAGAAATCATTCGTCGAGATCGAGTCGCAACGCCGGCGCGCGCCCCCTGGATCACACTTTCGACCTTGATTAAGCGCATTCAAGCCGCGGCCTCCGACATCGAATTAGTTGCTTGTGGAGTTGCTTGTGGCGGTCCGATGAAAATTGGTGGAACCGAAGTATCTCCGCTACACATTCCGACATGGGTTGATTTTCCACTGTTGACATCAATTTCAGAACTGACGGGTTTGAAAACCTTCATCGACAATGATGCGAAGGCTCTTGCGTTGGCGGAAGGTTGGAAAGGTGCAGCACGCGATTGTGCAAATTTCATGGCAGTCGTGATCGGAACTGGTGTTGGCGGGGGGCTTGTCGTCAATAATCGCCTCGCCGTGGGTCGCACTGGAAATGCCGGTCACTTTGGGCACACCGTGGTTGGAGGGGATGTTGTTGGGCATGATGATCGCCCGTGTCGGTGTGGAGGACGAGGTTGTCTCGAAGCGTATTTGTCAGGTCCAGCCATTGAACGAGAAACTGGACGCGACCCGATGTATGCACCCATGAACTTGAAAGTCCGTAACGGAATTTTGCTCGGACGAGCCGTGGCTTCGGTCGCGGCAGTCGCTGATATTTCGCGGGTCGTTGTTGGCGGAAGCGTTGCCTTGGGGTGGGGCGATCCATTCTTCCAAGCAGCTAATGATGAGTTGGAATCACGATCTAAATTGCCATTCACTGCGGGGATCTCGATCGTTCCCCTCGGACTTGGCGACTCGTCGGCTTTAATCGGTGCTGCTGCAGTAGCCCTGACCAGTATGACGAACTAAAGATTCACTGACTGCAGCAAATGGCGAGTAAGTTCGCAGGTATGCGTCCGATGTATGACCCTGAAGTAGATGTCTTTCGTAGCCAAGTGCAGTCATTCCTAGCCAAAAACCTTCCAGCCGATTGGCGCGGGATCGGTTTATTGCCCGCAGACGAAGCCCATGCATGGGTCATGGATTGGCGCAAGATTTTGCATCGTGAGCGTTATCTGGCAGCAGGCTGGCCAGCCGAATACGGCGGCGGAGGCATGTCGGCACTCGAACAAGTGATCTTGGCTGAAGAATTTGCTCGGGCCGGAGTGCCAACAGGTGGACCCAATGATGGCTTTGGTATCACCATGTTGGGAAACACGTTGTTGACATGGGGGACTGAAGAACAAAAGTCGTATTACCTGCCGCGCATCTTGTCCAATGATGATGTGTGGTGTCAGGGCTATAGCGAACCTAATGCCGGTAGTGACTTAGGAAGCTTGGGTCTGAAGGCGACTCTTGATGGTGATCAATGGGTTTTGAACGGACAAAAAATTTGGACCTCGGCTGGACATTTGGCCGATCACATTTTCACGTTGGCACGAACCGATCCCGACAGTCCCAAACATAAAGGTATTTCCTTCCTTCTGGTTGATATGCGCCAACCCGGAATTGAAGTTCGCCCAATCAAAATGATCAACGGTGAGAGCGAATTCAATGAAGTCTTTTACACCGATGCAGTATGTCCAAAGGAAAATGTCGTTGGCGGACTGAATAATGGTTGGGCCGTAGCAATGACGTTGCTTGGTTACGAGCGTGGTGAAGGTGCTGCAACGGTTCCCGTGCGTTTCCAAGCCGAACTTGATCGATTGCTGCTCTTGGCTAAGGAGTGTGGGGTTGACCAAGATCCTCGCATTCGACAGAAACTTGCTTGGGCGTATTCAAAGGTTCAGATCATGCGCTATCTCGGATTGCGCACCTTGACGAAATTCCTTGCAGGAGGTCATCCCGGCCCCGATGGCGGAATCTTCAAGCGTTACTGGAGCGAGTATCACCAAGCGGTCACTGAACTTTCGATGGAAATCCTTGGTGCTTCAGCGATGTGTCCAGAGGGACGGCCGCCGTTAAATTCGTTCCAACCAGACGATCGCAGTGCGCCAAATTCAAGCGGAAGTTGGACCGGAGCTTTTCTCAATGCCCGCGCCGGAACGATTTACGCAGGCTCATCGCAAATTCAGTCAAATATCATTGGCGAGATGGTGCTCGGATTACCCAAGGAACCCCGCTAAATCATGAGTCGAATTCGCCGGTCATTCGCGATGCTCAGCATCGTGTTCGGTGTGGTGGCCCGACCGCGCTATTGGGCGGTCGCTCTACGAGTCGCTCGGCGCATGGTTCCATCGCGTTGGTGGACGATGCGTCCATACCTGCCGTTGCCGACTGGTGACTATGTGAAGTTTCGACTTGAGACTCAATACGGAGGAAGTTCACCTCAGCCAAACTTGCCTGATGTCTTGAAGTACTTGCAATGGGTCCGTCAATGGGATGCCGTGGCATGATCATTTCTGTTGTTCGCAGGGGAAATTAGATTCATATGAGAAGCGCGCTGGTACTGAATGCAACGTATGAGCCGCTCAGTGTTGTGCCTTCTCGTCGCGCCGTGTGCTTGGTTTTGAGTGACAAGGCCGAAATGGTCGAACATGACGGGGCATTTATTCGAAGTGAACGTTTATCAATGCCATCTCCGCTGGTGATTCGCTTGCGTTATGTCGTCAAAGTTCCGTATCACCGCAAAACCTCTTTGTCCCGCCGTGCTGTTTTTGCTCGAGATAACCATCGTTGTCAATACTGTGGAGGTCTTGCCGAATCAATTGATCATGTGATGCCACGGTCTCGAGGCGGTCAACACGTATGGGAAAATGTTGTTGCGGCATGCCGTAAATGCAATCTTGGTAAGCGTGATCGTACGCCCGATGAAGCTGGAATGCGTTTGGCGATTCCACCGATGACACCTCGCGAACTAGCGTGGGTGACTGTTGAAGCGGGGACCGTTCCGGATGCATGGAAGCCATATTTATTGAAAGCCTCGTGAACTATTTTGTCATCGCGTATTCATAGGTTGACCGGATCGTGCGTAGAGTTTCATCAACGTCCGTTACCGACAGGAAATGAACCTGTTATCTCGTTGTTCACGCCAGTGCGGCCAGCGATCATCCTCGGTTCAACGCAAGAGCGATCGTTAATCAATGAGAAAGCCTGTTTGGCGAACAACATTGAAATTGTCAAACGACGTAGCGGTGGCGGAGTTGTCTTTCTGGCAAATGATTCGACAATTTGGATTGACGTTGAGATTCCTCGTGAACATTCTTTGTGGTTAAACGATGTTGGTGAATCTTCACTATGGCTTGGTGAGGTTTTTGAAAATGAACTTTCAAGACTTAGTGATGTCAAACTTGAACTTCACCGCGGTGCCTTGATCAAAACTGTTTGGTCGTCACTTATTTGCTTTGCTGGGCGCGGACCAGGTGAAGTATTTACGCAGGATGGTTGCAAAGTTGTGGGCATCAGTCAACGTCGTACGCGTGATTGGGCAAGATTCCAATGTGCGATTTCTCTGCAATGGAAACCTGAATTACTACTTGAGTTGTTGAATGAGCCCCGCCCGACAATTTCTGAAATTCAAAATTGTGGGTCAAATCTTTCGTTGGATTCTGCAACGGTTGCGACGAAGTTGACTGACGCAATTCAAGTGGCTCTGAACTAAGTGGCTCTGAATTAGGCGGCTGGCACAGTCGTCGTTGGGCTAGTTGTGGTTGGTGCAGCGGTCGTCGGGGGAGTCGTGCTCTTGCAGGCGTCAAGTGGTTTGACAACTAGGTAGGGATTGCTCGCGGCACCGCCGCCAGGGTGATATTCAAAATGTAAGTGCGGTGATGAGCTGCTGCCAGTGCTTCCCACGTAGCCAATGATTTGACCCGCCACGACCGTGGCTCCGAGTGCAGCACCGTCGGCGAATGCAGAGAGGTGGGCATAGTGGAAGTACGTGCCATCAAGAGCAGTGAGGCGCACTGCATTTCCACCTAGCGAACCTGGTCGATCGAGGAATACGCGGGTAATGGTGCCATTCGTGACGGCGTAAATTGGCGTTCCGGACTTAGCGATGATGTCGACACCTTCGTGTTGACGTCCACCAGATCGCGGGGCTTTCCATGTGTCGGTGAACCAGCATGGACCAAGAACGGGGAAAACTGTTGGGAGCGTCGCTGACACATTGATCGTCGTCGTTGGGGTCGTCGTCGTTGGGGTCGTCGTCGTTGGGATAGTCGTAGTAGTCGTTGTTGGGCTTGTGGGATTGTTCGTTGTCAATCCGGGAATCAGTCCTAGGTACACGGCTGTTCGCACATCAAGAATTCCATTTACTGGTAATCCCTGCGCTCTTTTGAACGCGGTGATTGCATTACTCGTCGCTATTCCAAACTTGCCGTCGGCGCCACCTCGTACTGCAATGCCAGCAGTGATCAAAAGATTTTGTAGAGCCTTGACCGCATCGCCGGTATCGCCATTTTTCGCAAACGTAGGAGCTGGTATGAGGCCAAGTAATTGGGCAGTGAGTTGATCGACAACTCCAGTTGCTGCGATGCGCATATTTTGTTGGAAAGATGTGACCGCATTTGTTGTGCCAGAACCGAATCGACCATCGACTCCGCCCTTCAGTGAAATACCCGAAGCAACCAAGGCCTTTTGCAAAGACTTCACTGCATCGTTATTGTCACCGCTGATTGGGAACTGGCCCGGAATAGTTGTTGGCTGGGTAGTTGTTGACGGAACAATTGTAGATGGAGCAGTTGTCGCTGAAACTGCGGTTGATGGGGCGCTTCCTTCAACGATGCCAAGTGAAATTGCAGTTGTGATGTCAACAACTCCGGTTGCGGTCAGTCCACGACTTGTTTGATATGCCGAAACAGCGTTTGTTGTGCCGGCTCCAAAAATTCCATCGATGCCACCGCGCACTGAAATTGATGCATTTGTTAAAGCTTGTTGGAGGGCTGTCACCGTTGCACCGCGTTGACCAAGAATTGGCAAGGATGGGCTCGGGGCTAGTCCGAGAAGAAATGCGGTCGTCGAGTTCATCGCTCCCGAAGTGCTGAGTCCCTTGCTGGACTGAAATGTTTTGATGGCGGTTGAGGTGCCTTGCCCAAAAATTCCGTCAACGCCACCTTTGACGGAAATCCCTTGAGCGATGAGTGCTTGTTGAAGAGAGCGAACTGCCTGACCTCTGTCACCAATTTGCGGAAACGTCGAAGCCTTCTTCGTTGATGGCAGGTTTGTGGCCGAAATTTGCACTGATGAATGAGATGCCGCTGCCTGAACTGTGGTTGCACCCCATACGGCTGAGGTAGCGAGGGTCATCACCACAGCGCCCACGGACGTGAGAGTCCGAGTACGAAGTCGCTGGCGTGAAGCCGCGAGATCAATGTGGGTGGTGTTGAGCACCCTTGGGTATCGGCGTCAACTGGTGCCCAACTTGAGGATTTCGTGAAGATTTTCTCTGATTTTGGACTTTCGAGAGCACATGAGTCGGGAGGGTGAGAAAAAATCTCAGAAAAGTGGCGCGAAAAGGGGAAAAGTGGTTGACAAAGGGGGGTCGTGGGGTGCAAAGTGGAGGACATAGGGGAAATGTGGAGGCAGAAACCACATTTCTCTGGGTTTTCATCACGGCAAGAGAGGCAGATCAGTGGAAGGTTTCGTTGGAAGGTACGAGCGTCAGCTTGACCCCAAGGGTCGAGTCGCGCTTCCGGCGACCTTCCGAAACCGTCTCGAACCCCGTTGCTATTTGGTGCTTGGGCAGGACAAATGCATCAGTGTGGTCACAGTTGCGGTCTCTCTGGCCTGGGCTGAAGAGATGACTCTGGCGGTCAAGCGTGGCGAAAAGACCCGAGCTGAATTGCGCGCCATGGCCGCCAATATGGTCGAAGTCCAAGTTGATGGACAGGGTCGAATCACCCTCGATGAAAATCTGCGCCAGTTTGCTGGTCTCAGCGCTGGTTCAAAGGTCGTTGTTTCAGGAGCTTTTGACTCAGTTGAAATCTGGGAACCGAGCCGTTTCGCTCGAATGTTGGCGGCCGGCGAGGGTGTCATTGCTGGTGAGGGCGAATGATGTCGACTCAGCCAGCTATTTTTTCGCACGACCCCGTGATGTTGCGCGAGATCACCGAACTTTTCGCGAGCGTTCCCGACGGAGTCGTCCTTGACGCGACGCTCGGAGGTGCCGGGCACACCACGGCCATTCTTGATGCTCACCCTGGGCTTCGGGTTCTCGGCTTAGACCGTGATCCGGCAGCACTTGAAGCATCGCGTGTCCGCCTTGCGCCGTACGGCGATCGTGCCATGTTGCAACACCGTCGCTTTGACGATCTTGATGCTGCGATGTCTGAGGCAGGAATTGACGAGCTGTCGGGCGCGCTTTTTGATCTTGGGGTCTCATCGCATCAATTCGATAGTGGTGAACGAGGTTTCTCGTATCGCCACGACGCTCCGCTTGATATGCGCATGGATACAACCGAGTCGACGACTGCAGCCGACGTCGTCAACCACGCATCAGAAGGCGAAATCGCGCATTTGTTACGTGAATATTCTGATGAGAAGTTCGCTGGCCGAATCGCACGAGCAATAGTTGCTGCTCGGCCGATTCATACAACTGCCGAACTCGCTGACATTGTCGCCTCGGCGATTCCGGCGCCGGCACGTCGACGTGGTGGACATCCTGCCAAGCGGACTTTTCAGGCTCTCCGGATCTCTTTGAATAAGGAATTAGAAATTCTTCCGAATGCCATTGACTCGGCAGTACGTCGTACCCGAAGTGGCGGTCGGGTAGCGGTGCTGTCGTATCACTCTGGTGAAGATCGCATTATTAAGGCGCGATTCAAACAACACGCCACCGGTGGTTGTGAATGCCCAAGCACCCTTCCGTGTGGTTGTGGAGCGACGAGCATTGTGCGTTTGGTACGCGTGGCGTCGAAGCCAAATGCTGAAGAGCAATTGTCTAATCCGCGTAGCAGTTCAGCTCGTCTGCGTGTAGCGGAGGTTCTGTGATGGCCAGGCCGATGAAAGTTGCCCGTACGGCACCGCAGCCAAAGTCTGCACCGCAGCGCAAGAAGGTTACGACGCGTACCGCTCAACAACGACGAACTCAGACCAAGCCATCGGTGAGAACTGCGCCACAAGCAGTTGTCAGCAAACGGAGCCGACGACTAGTTCTCGCTGGATTATCAATTTCATTTGTTGCTATTGCCATGATGATGTTGGTTGTCGTTTTTCAAACCCGTATCGCCGAGACTCAACTCAATATCGACAAAATTGAATCCCAGATTTCGGCTGAACGCGACCGGTATGACGCGCTGAGACTGGAGCGATCAAGTCTTCGTGAACCAGCTCGATTAGTCACTGAGGCGACTGCAATGGGAATGGTCCCTGGAAATGGCACCGATTTTGTTTCTGTTGATCCATTGACTGTTGCTCAAGTGCTGGTTTCAACTGGAGGCGTTGATCCTGAACTCCTCTCTGTTTCGCATGATCCGCTCGTTAACTATGGAGCAGTGAAGTCAACGATTGGAGACCGGCCATGACCCCCCGTAAGCCGACTCCGAGCAGAACTACCCGTTCGTCGGCTGCGAAACGCACGGCGCCAACACCCCGTCGGTCATCATCGTCGCGTACGCCAGTATCGCGAACCGGATCGGCGCGATCGAAAACTGATCGTTCGCGCAATTCGAGTTCACGTGCTTCAAGTTCGCGCACGACTAGTTCACGTAAGACTGGTTCACGCACGACTAGTTCGCGCACGACTGGGCGCTCATCATTTTTGTCTTCACGGTTAGCTCCACAGGATGCTCACAACGCACGAGTGTGGCGAAGCGGTTCGGCGCGCAGTCGCTTCCGTTGGTTCGCCGGGGTAGCGGCCGCATTGCTCATTGGTTTGATTGCCTGGAGCGTCGTCGTTCAAGTTGTTAAGGGCGGCAAACTGCGCGCCTACGGCGTAGATCAGCGCGAATCAAATATCACAATTCCAGCCGCTCGCGGAACGATTTTTGATCGCGATGGAAATGAAATGGCGATTACGGTTCCGGCCCTTTCGCTATACGCCGATCCACGAGCTGTGCTCGATCCTGCAGCTACCGCGCATGTTCTCGGTCAAATGCTTGGTTTCGATTCAACTGCCGAATCTGAACTAGCGACAAAGTTGGCGAATCAGAAGCAATCGTTTGTGTACATTCAACGATTCGTTGATCAAGATGTCGCAGATGCAGTTCTTTCATTGAATCTCTCTGGAGTCAACGGAGTCAGCGAACCTAAGCGAGTTCAGGTTGCTGGCGGACTAGCTGCCAACATCATCGGACGTACCGATCCGTTTGGCACTGGTGCAACTGGTCTTGAACTTCAGTACGACAAAGTGTTGACAGGCATTGACGGCGAAATGGTCAAGCAGGCATCGCGTGGTCGTAGTCTTCCGGGCACGAGCCACATTGTCTCGCAAGCACGTCCTGGTACCGATCTTGTTCTCACGGTTGATCGTTCGATGCAATACCAAACTGAACAAGCGCTTCTCGCTCGAGTGAATGAGTTGTCGGCAAAGGGTGGCAATGCGATCATCTTGGATACGAAGAGTGGCGAAGTGCTCTCAATCGCCAGTGTTCGACGCGGTGATGATGGAGTAGCGGCAATTACTGCGGGCAACTTAGCTGCAGTCGAGGCTTACGAGCCTGGGTCTGTTGCAAAAGTGTTTAGCGTGTCAGCCACAATTGACTCGGGTATTGCGACACCAGATCGGGTGTATGAAGTTCCGGGAACATTTACTTTTGACCCTGGCACTGATTTTGAATACACAATTAATGATGCTTATCCGCACGATCTTGAACCAATGACATTACGAAATATTCTTGTGCATTCATCGAACATCGGAACGATGATGGCGGCGAGCGAACTGGGTTCGCCCAAACTTCATGATTACTTATCAAGTTTCGGTTTTGGCAAATTGTCCGAACTAGATTTTCCTGGAGAGAGCGCCGGAATTTTGAAGGCTGCCGAAAACTGGAAAGGTTCGCAAAACGGAACGATTGCCTATGGGTATGGATTCTCGGCGACCTCATTGCAGCTTGTCGCAGCAGTCAATGCTGTAGCAAACAAGGGTGTGTATGTCTCTCCTAAATTTGTTCGAGCAACGATTGATGAGAAGGGATCTAAATGGGAAACCCCATCTGGGTCAACTCATCGCGTGATATCGGAAGAATCAGCTGCGACTATGGCAGATTTGTTAACTGGCGTTGTCTGTGAAGGTACGGGTACCCGGGCTCAAGTCAGCGGAATTTCTGTCGCTGGAAAAACTGGAACCGGATACAAAATTCAGGCCAACGGTACGTATAAGAGTGATGACGGATTGCGCTCGTACTTCGCAACATTCGTTGGGTTCTTTCCTTCAAAGGATCCACAAGTAACCATTCTCGTGTCTATCGACGAACCGGATCGGTCAAGTCGAGACCGCTTCGGTGGTACGGCGGCTGCGCCAGTCTTTGCACATTTGGCCGAGATGGCTATTCATGAATTATCAATTCAGCCCACACCAGGTGACACTGGTTGCCCAGTAGGCGGCTGACCGTGGCACAACGTCGGGTTGAGGAAATGATGAGCGCGTGTGCTGCCTCGGCGCCTCGATTATTGAACGGCACTCCTGAAGTCGTCGTCAGCTCAATGACCCATGATTCGCGCCAAGTTCGAGTTGTCTCACTTTTTTGCTGTATCAAGGGTGAAAAGTTTGATGGTCATGATTTTGCGGCGGCGGCTGTTGAACGCGGGGCCGTTGCATTGCTCGTTCAACGTGAAATCACTGGTATTCCTCAAGAAATCCCTCAGATCATTGTCGATGAACC
>Ga0209297_1000109_pt1 | contig 54851 bp, 47 predicted proteins | sample S_130805_MF_Meta_FD_187322 | JGI IMG/M metagenome (GOLD analysis project Ga0209297, IMG submission 187322) | Freshwater microbial communities from Lake Simoncouche, Canada to study carbon cycling - S_130805_MF_MetaG (SPAdes) (version 2) | ecosystem: Environmental > Aquatic > Freshwater > Lake ...
ATAAATTAAAAAAGATAGCAGGTGGTATGGATTTAGATACTACAAAGATTAAAAATCCTGATACTGGAAATGATATATCTTTAAGAAGTGCATTGAGTTATGGTAAAACACATCCTGTATATCAAGCGGCACTTGCAAAAGTAAAACAAAATAAAAATAAATCAAAAGGACAAAATATATTTTAATTATGGGAACAAAACCTAAAAAGAAAAGAGCAATGAGAAGCGTTAAGTCTGGAGTTAAGACTGCAGAACTAATAAAGCAAAATCAAGAAATATTAAATAAATTAAAGAATGATATCTCTAACTAAATTATTAAAAGAAGATGAGTATGTAGACCAAGCCTACAAACTTGGTGATACTCCAACTGATAATCCAATTGATGATTATGATGAATTGGATGTTGAGCAAGAAGATATGGATGATTTCATAAACTTCTTAAAAGGTTATTCAACTCAATTGGAAGAAGCAAATTGTAATTGTGTTTATGAAGCAGAATATCAGGGTAGAGAAGTGAAGTTGGGTAAACCAATGCAAGGTGATGTTAAGAAGTTTAAGGTATATGTAAAAAATCCTAAGACTGGTAAAATTATTAAAGTAAACTTCGGACAAAAAGGAATGAAAATTAGAAAATCAAATCCTGCTGCTAGAAAATCATTTAGAGCAAGAATGAATTGTGATAATCCAGGTCCTAGAACAAAGGCAAACTATTGGAGTTGCCGTAAGTGGTAATTATATGATTAAATTAAAAAATATATTAAACGAATTATCTCCAGTTGGTAATATGAATGCTCATGGCGCATCAAAGGTATTAGGTAAGGGTGGAAAGGTTTTAGGATTTGTAGCAGATACTCCAAACGCTATAGCAACTTTGATACAAGAATATCCAAATGTTGAGGCAATAGAATTCAAAATGCCATTTTCATTTGAACGCAAAACATATAAAAAAATAAAAAAAGGTGATGCTGCTTGGAAAAAATTGATGGATAGATATATTGATAATTCAACAAAAGCAATACTAAAAAAAGATTTTCAATTAAAGTGATACAACTAACTAACATATTAAACGAAGACCTCCGTAAATGGTTTGGTAAGGGTGGTGCTGGTTCATCTACTGGTGGGGGATGGGATAGATATAATTCACAGGGAAAGAAAGTAGGTAAGTGTGGTGATAGTAAAGATGGTTCAGCATACGCAGCTTGTTTATCAAAAGAGAAAGCAGCAAAGTTAGGACCTGATGGTAGAGCATCATTTGTTAAAAGAAAGAGAGCTGCACAATCTAAAGCAGGTGATAGTAAAAAAGGTGGTGAACAATCTAAAGGACAGAAACCAACATTTGTAAAGACGGGAGCTAGTGAAGGATTGGAAGAAAAGTGGAGTTCAAAATATAAGAAATCAATTAATTGTAGTAACCCAAAAGGTTTCTCACAAAAAGCACATTGTGCTGGTAAAAAGAAAAATGAAAGTATGACAATAGAAGAAAAAATGGAATTGTTCTTAGAAAAGAATGTTCCTACTGACCCGGCAAAATGGGCAGCATCTAAAGCAGCAGCAAAAAGAAAATTTGATGTGTATCCATCAGCCTATGCAAATGGTTGGGCCGCAAAAAATTATAAAGCTAAAGGTGGTGGATGGAAGGTAGCTAAAGAAGGTGTACAAAATAACATTGATGAGGCTATAAACCCAGAAGTATTTAGAGAATTTATGCAAGCATGTAATGATGCTGGATTAAACTCATTTCAAATATTTGGAATGCATGTATTGGTATATATTTTAACATTAGGGGCAACCGGTTTAACTATTTTATCAGCATTGGGAATTGCACAATTAGCAAAAGATGCAAAAGATACATTTAATAATTGGAATGCTGGTAGAAAACTAAACCCAGAAAAAGTTAAAGCAATAGTTAAAGATTTTGAAAATAAAGTAAATAAACTAGAAGGTGGAAGGAAGAAATTTTTTCAAGGTATTATAAATAAAATGAAAAGAACAAATCCAGAGAATAAATCAGCATTGGTATCTATTAATAAAGATTTAGAACATTATGCACATGCATATGGTATTAAAGAAGAAAGTGTTATCAAAGAAGTAGAAGTAGGACAGGGACATGAGAACGATAGAGATATGGTTGTAGGTGTTGCAGAAATACTTCGTATGGTAGATGATATGAACAATAGAAAGGAAATAGCAGAAGCTATGTTACGAAAATTTAAATCAGAAGATGTTATACATAATGCAAAAGAGTTTATGACACTTTGTGGCATTTAATAATAATTTAATAATACCATAACCCTCATTTAACAATGGGGGTTTATTATTTATACCTATGAAAGATTTACTAACTATTGTAATCCCTTGTAAAAACGAAAATGAAAACATATATGAATGTATTGGATTTATTGCAAAGCAAGTGGGATTTGGTGGAACTAAAGTTATTATTGCAGATACTTCCGATAACGAAGAATCTATATGGTGGTTATGGAAAGCCCAAAACGAATACAAATACTCACTAAACATAGAAGTAATAAAAGGTGGGTTTCCTGCTAAGGCAAGATTAGACGGAAGTAAATTAGTAACCACTCCTTACATTCTTTTTTTAGATGCGGATATAATGTTATTAAACAAATTCGTATTAGGTGAATGTTTGGCATACAATACTGATTTGGTAACTGTACCATTTCAAACCGAAGTAGGATTCAATTGGATATTTAGATTGTTTGATATTCAACAACGATTAAGTAATTGGTTAGCAACACCATTTGCTATTGGTGGATTTCAATTGTGGAAAACCGAAGCATATTGGAAAACTGGAGGATACGATGAAACACATATGTTTGCAGAAGATTATTGGGTTTCACAAAAAGCAGAAAGTATGAAGATACACAAAACAAAAGGTGTATGGACATCTGCAAGAAGATTTAAGAACAAAGGATTTTTCTATATGTTTTTATTAACTATAAAATGCTACATAAACCGAAACAACGCAGAGTTCTTCAAACAACATCACAATTACTGGATATGAAATATCAAGCAATTATAGTATCTGACTTACACTTGGGAATCAAAGATAGTAAGGCGGATGAGTTTATAGAATTCTTAGATGAACACCCAACCGACCTCCTTATTCTTAACGGAGATATAATTGATGGGTGGGCTTTAAATAGAGGAGCTAAGTGGAAGAAAAAACATACTAAAGTTATTTCTAAAATATTAAAGTTATCTAACAAAACACAAATAATTTGGATAAGAGGAAACCACGATGAATTTATACAAGAGTTTATCGGAACAAATTTTGGACACATTGAAATTAAAGAAGATTATGTACTTAATACAAAAACTTGGGTGGAGGGTGATTTATTTAGGAATGAGAGGTATTACGTTTTTCACGGAGATGTTGTGGATGTTTTTATAACTAAATACAAATGGTTATCTAAGATAGGTGCAATTGGATATGATTTTGCACTATGGCTGAATAGAGTTTATAATGGATATCGTAAATGGAGAAAGTTACCTTACATATCAATATCGCAAAAGATTAAAGCAAGTGTTAAAGTTGCAACCAATTATATAAACGATTTTGAAACAACGGCCCTATCAATGGCCCACAAAAAAGGATGTAATGGGGTGATTTGCGGACATATTCATCAACCGGCGGATATAATGATTAACGGAGAAAGATATCTCAATAGTGGGGATTGGATTGAGAATATGAGTGCCATTTTGGTAGATTATGACGGTAAGTTATATTTATACCAAAGATAGCACTATGAAAAATATATTATTCTTATTGGTATTATTACCAACACTAGCTTTCTCACAAGTTAGTAGCTGGAGAACAACAACCCCTCAATCAGCACAAACATCACAATCAACTCAAACAAGAGTTCAACCATCCATACCACAACAACAAAATGATGTAAGTAAGTGGAGAACACAAACTGCACCAATTAGACCGGGTGATAACTTTACCGGTCAACCTTTAGTACGAAGATATAGACCTACAACATACAATCCTTATGGTTTACAATATGGTATATGGGGATGGTATCAACCTTATCCTTACATTTGGTATGATAATTATGGATGGAGACAAAGAAGTGTAGTTCGTATTTATGAAAATGGAAGGAGAGATACAATAGTAAAGAAGCCTGTAAAATTCACTATTGGTATTGGTAAAACAAATAATAGACAAGCTGCATTTTGGGGAACTATTAGTGGTAAGAAAGGATATTTCATTATGGATTATGTAATGACTTATGATATAGATAGAAATGATTATTATCCTTATGGTAATCTTGCTATTGCAGATTTCCCTGTTAGTAAAGAGATATTCACAAAAGAACATACTCTTTATTTAGGAGCTGGTAAGAGATTCAATAAATTAGGAGTACATACAATGATAGGATTTGGTAATGAGATTCAAAGATATCAGGGCAGAGATGCTATTGGTGGTATTTCATTTCCTAAATCAAATATAAATTTTACAACAATTAAACTTGGTGCAGTTAGAGATTTCAAATGGTTTACTTTGAAATTTGATACTGACCCAATAAGAGGTTATTCACAATTGGGTATTGGGTTGAATAATTTTTAATGAAAAAATACATATTAGGATTTCTTTTAGTAATGTTTTGCCAAATAGCAATGGCGCAAACTTATACACAAACTTATAAGGACAAATGTACTGGTGAAATTAAGGTGGCCACTACAACAATGGTAAACGGATTCGCAACGGTATCATTCTACAATCAGATAAGAGTATTCTCACCAACCGAAGTAATGGCTGGAGCAGTACAGGTTTGGATTACAGCAACTTACGCAGCTTTCAACACATTAGCATGTCCTACGAATGTAGTAGTTCAGCAAACGGTACAAAACACAGTATCTCAAGCGGCAGCAGCTGCAGCAGCCGCAGCGGCACAAGCAGCAGCTGATGCAGCAGCAAAAGCAGCGGCAGATGCGGCAGCAAAAGCAGCGGCAGATGCGGCAGCAAAATCAGCAAGTTCATCTGCTAGTGGTGCGGTTAGTTCATCAGCATCAGCGGCAGCTAGTTCATCAGCAACTGCGGCAATTCCACCACCACCAACGGCACCTCCACCAACGGCATCAGCCCCTCCACCGCCATCAAGTAGTAGTTCTACCCCACCACCGGCTTCCTCATCAGGAAGCAGTAGTTCTGGAGGTTCTGGGAGCAGTTCTGGTAGTGGTTCATCTTCATCTACGGAAACAAAGACTGAAACCAAAACGGAGACTAAGACTGAATCAAAATCCGAATCAAAAACGGAAAGTAAGACTGAAGAAAAGAAAGAGGAAACTAAATCAGAAAGCAAAAAAGAAGAAAAGAAGGAAGAGTCTAAAGAGGAGAAAAAAGAAGAGTCTAAAGAAGAAAAGAAAGACGAGAAAAAAGAGGAGAAGAAGGAAGAAAAGAAAAAAGAGGAAAAAAAGAAAGTAGCAGCTAATCCAATGATGTTAGCTAGTGATTTGGCTGGTACGGAAGATGCGGAAGGTAAATACGCTGTAATGATGAGTGTGGGTGTATCTAAATCATCGTTAATGGGAGATAAATCATATTCAGCTACCGCACTTATTTGGAGTACCCTAAACCAATTTGCTTTAAGTGGTGGTATTACAAAGATGGATTTTGAGAACGGACAATTAAACGCAATACATTCATACGGAACTACATTTGCATATCTTAAAGGAACTCTAATGAACCTTAACGGATACACTTGGATTAAACCTCACCCTAAATACGGAACATTTGGATATAATGTGGGTGTAATTACTTTAATGATGGAAAACGCAACAACTGGTGGATATGATATAAGTTTAAGTTCATCTTTGGTAGGATTTTGGATGAAACCATTTCCTTATAGTAGAAAAGTAACCCTAACTCCGCAAGTATTCGTAATGCAATCTCCATTGGCTTGGAATACGGTGACTGGTGGAAGTACTGTAAGTAGAATACCGGGAGCAATGGTAGGACTGGGATATGATTACAAATTAAGTAAAAGATTTGGATTTTCAGCATCATATAAAGCAGCAATGTCCTTTGGTGATAGTTTTTCCCTATTGAATAATATCCAAATCGGGTCAAAAATGATATTTTAGAATAAATCAATATTTATACACACAAATCAAATACATTATGAAAAAATTGTTGAACTTTAAGAATATAGCAATCGCAGCATTGATTATATTCGTTTTATTGGAGTGGTTTAACCCAGGTGGAGTTATGCCAGGTAAGAAAGTATTCATAGCTGGTAAAGCATATGAAGTAATTAAGCACGATATTGATACTATTGATATTGTAAAGACTAAAGTAGTAACTAAAAAAGGTGAAGATATCTACCATGAAACAATAGTAGAGAAAGAAGTAATCATTCCAGCGGTAATCGATACAGCTGCATTATTAAAAGATTATTACTCAAAAGTATTATACAAAGATACATTAGTTTTACCTGATTCATTGGGTATTGTTGCTTTAAATGATACTATTTCACAAAACAAAATATTAGGTAGAACTTTCAACGCAAGTGTTAAACAAAGAACTATCAAAGAAACTACAATTGTAAAAGAATTACCTAAAACTAAAATATTCTATGGTTTAGAAGGTGGATTTAATAAAGCAGATTTTGTAAGTTCAGTAGGAGCTGGTGTTTTAATCAATACTAAGAAAGATAAGATATACCAATTAGGTTTAGGTGTTAATAATAAAACAACCGATGGTACAAATGGTGGATTCACTCCATATATTAGAGGTGGTGTTTATTGGAAAATTAAATTAAAGAAATAAGATGATAAAGCTTACTCAATTAAACGAAGCATCTGAAGTAAAATTCAAAGAGCTAAAACCTATTCAACAAAAACAGGTTGTGGCATTTCAAAAAGTAATTGGTGCAGACCATTCTCAAATTTTTGCTGGTATTCACGGAATGGTTGTAGATATCCCAGCAAGAGGCAATTTTGGAACTGGTTATCGTTTTGGAGCTGATACTCTTAAAAAATTATTAGCATTAAAAATTCGTTGGGTTGAAGCAGATGGTGATGTAATTTCAATAGGATTCTAAATGAAACTTTCAGAGTGCATAATCGTATCTAAAGAAATTAAAGATAAGTTTATTCTAGCTAAAAATAGAGATAGAGCTTATAATCCATCTTTAGAAATCGTACATACTATCATTGATGGTGTGGAAGTTGCATATCTACATGATTTAATAACGGATTGGAGTGAGGGTTTAAACGAAAACGGAATTGGTGTTGTAAACTCAGCATTACTAGTTGGACACGATGAAGCTGAGGCTAAGCTTGTAAAAAAAGCTGGTAAACCTGGGCCTGATGGTGATAAGATGAGAAACATCATTAAGCAACCTACTCTAATTGATGCAGTAAGAGCTGCACTTAAATATAAGGGTAAGAGTGGATTATCTCTTAAAGGTCATACATTTGTATCATCTCCAAAACATATGGTTAGTATTGAAACTACATCAAAGCATAAGCCTGATGTTAAACTTCAAAACTCCGAATCACCTGTTGTTCGTACAAATCACGGACATATGTTCACAGATGCTGGATATACAAGCGGTGAGAAATACCTAAGTTCAAAAATGAGAAAAATATCAGCAGAGAAATCGGTTGATAAAGTAGAGGATTGGAAAGCAATAGCACAGGCTATGAGAAAAGAATACTTTCCAAAGAAACCTCAATTGAATATGAAAAGAGATACGGAAGAAATGTCTACATCATCTCAAACTGTAATGAATCTGACAGACCGTATATTACAAATAACTTACTTTAAGGGTAAGGTAAACGAATTCAAAGGTATTAATAGGAAACTACCTGAAGGATATCAACCAAAGATTACAATTGAAGTAATCCCAGTTTAATTTCAACATTTTAATAGAATCATATTTATATACATACAAAATGTAAATATATTAATATGTCAACAGAATTTGAATTATTCAAAGGTAAATCATTAAGTGGTCTTTTTGAGGATATCTATAACAACCAAGTTTCTAAAAAACAAAAGATTAGTGCTCTAATTGAGGAACTAAAGAAAATGGTTAGACACGCAGGTGATATGGGAACTTTAGGTCCTGTAATTGGTGGATTGATTGATAGTTCAGTTAGGAACGATGACCAATTGGTTAAATTAGCAACAATAGCAACTAAAATTATAGCATCTGATAAAAAGACAGAAGGACAAGAAGGATTCCTATCAGCATTTGAGAAAGAACAATTACTTAAAGATTTAGAAGAAACAAAAGAGCAAGTTGAAAGAGTTGATGATTTGGAATTTGAATTAGATGAGTTAAAGCAAAAAATGAAATAGTATGGGACTGGTTAATAGTAGAATAGCAAATTCTAATAATTTACAAAATAATACAGAAATAATATCTAAAAAAACTGGATATGTATATGATGTTATTTTAGATGAAACACATGAGTATGCAAAAAGTAAGGGATATGGTTCTGCTGTAATTGGTTCTATTTTATTTAGAACAACTGATATGCTGGATATACCATCTGCACAATTACCATTAGCACATCCAAGTGATAAAAACTTTATAAATATTCCTGTTGTAAATGAAATTGTTGAAATATATGAATTTGCTAGAGGTTCGTATGCATATAGAAGAATAGGAAATTCTCCAAATCCATCATTATCGGCATCTGATGATGCAATAGCAAGTCATATAATATCAGATAAAAAAGATAGTGCTGGTACAAAAGATGATTATCAAAAAGTTTCTGAAACTGGAATTTCAAAAAGTAATTCTAATAATTCAAAAAAATATAATGGATTTGGAAAATACTACAATCCTCAAGAATCTATTCATAAATTAAAATTATATGAAGGAGATTCTTTAATTGAAAGTAGGTTTGGCCAATCAATACGATTTTCTGGATTTAATAATTCTGAAAATAAATTTTATCCAACTTTAATAATAAGAAATTTACAAAGTTCAAAATATAAAACAAAAGAACCTGGCCAATCTGTAGAAGAGGATGTAAATACAGATGGCAGTATTATAGCAATGACATCTGAACAATTTCCATTAGGATTTTTACCAGGTGTAGTTGATGATAAAGGAAAATCAGATTTTCAAACAAAGCCAGATTCATTTATGGATTATCCATCTAAATTAATTGGAGACCAATTGCTTTTAAATTCTGGTAGAATAATAATATCTGCAAAAAACGCAGAAATGATATTTTATTCAAAAAAGAATTATGGATTTATATCAGATGGTGCTATGTCAATAGATAATAAGTTGGGAATTGATGTTAGTGTTGGTGATGATATTAATATTATTACAAATGATAGAGATATACAAATGATAACTGGAAATGGTTCAATTATTTTAGGAAGTAAAGATTTAGAACCAATAGTTAAGGGACAGCAATTAGTTGATATTTTAGCAGAACTAATAGATGCAATAACTCAACAAATTTTTTTAACGCCGGCTGGACCAACAGCGGTAGGGCCCACAAATATATCAGATTTTGGTTCAATAAAATCAAAGTTAAATAATATTCTTAGTAAACTGAATCAAACATCTTAATATGTCTTGGCAGATATTTAAAAATAGTATATTATCAGTTATTAAAGCAGGTGATGCTTTAAATAGTGTAGATGAAATGGCCACTTTATATGCAACTGCATATGATACTGCTATAAAAAGTGGCGGAGATACTGTAAATAAAATAAAAATAAAAAATGGTAATCTGCCATTAATGATTCAATTATTTAAAATAAACTTTTATACAGGGCAAGCATCTATGGTGCCGTATGATTGGGTTGGTGGAATGAAGCCCGGAATACTTACATATTGGCAAGGAGCTGAATTAGAAACAGCACCCATACCAATAATACCTGCAATTGGGTCTGTTGTAAATATAAAAAATGTGTCTGGTACAGTTACTACGCCAGGCGATTGGCAACCCGGTTCTCCATTACCACCTAATAGCAATCCGAATTTAATTATAGATGCATTTATAGTAAACGCAATTGCACATTTACAAACTGTAAGTGGTATTATAAGTACTATATCCTTATACCCACCATTGGCAACTCCGGGTCCTGGTATTGTAAATTGGTCTGGCTATTTTGTAGAACCAGCATCGCCGGGATTATCGATAATGGTAGATGAGCCATCCACAGAAGCATTATTAGAAACAATACCAGACGATAATAATACGGTAGAAGGAGCTAAAGCTGTGGTTGCAGAAACTGGAGCTGAAGTTTTAACTGATGGTGGAGAAGATGGCGGCGAACAAATAGAAGCAATCAAAGATGAATTACCACCTGATAATCCACCATACGAAGAAGTTCCAGAGGAGGAAGCTGAGGAAGTTAGTACAACCGAAGAAACAACTAATGAAGAACCAACTCCAACAAATTGTAATTTTGGTTCTATAAACTATAATATGAATTTATCTCCAAATTATAGATTAAGAGATTTATCAATTGGATGTGTGTTTGCTCATAAAATTAAAGCACAGGTTGGTTTAAGTGAAAAAGATATTATTTGTAATTTAAGAAATATAGCAGTTAATATATTAGAACCATTAAGAGAAAGATATCCAAATATTAGAATAAATTCGGCATTTAGAGGTACGGCTAGTATACCAGGTGGAGTATCTCAGCATCAAAAAGGAGAAGCGATTGATATTCAAATACCAGGCGCATCTCCTAAACAATATATACCATTAGCAAATTGGATAAGAACTCATTTACCATTTGACCAATTGATATTTGAACATGGAAACACAGTGTGGTTACATATAAGTTGTAAAAAAAGTTCAGGACAAAGAAAACAACTACTTACTATGTATAAAGGTAGATATTCCAGTGGTTTAAAGCTATACTATGTTTAATTCCCAAAAATACTCAATTCAAATATTTATAAACATAACAAAAACAATATATTATCAATATGGACACAGATAAACTATTAAAAGCTATACAAATCCTTATAAAAGAGGAATTGAAGGAGCAATTACCTGCGTTAATCAAAGAATCCGTAAAAGCGGAAGTAAAAAGATTATTAAGTGAAGGTAAGCAACCAGCTCCAAAAAAGGAATCAACTGGAATTTCAATGGCTAAAGCTATATTAGGGGATGAATCTATTCAAGAATCAATAGCACAAAATGTAACACCACAAAAGCAATTTAGCAAAAACCCAATGATTAACCAAATCTTAAATGAAACAAGAGGAGGAATTCCACAGGGTGATGGTGGGTTCAGAACAATGAATTTTGGACAAGGTGATATGGGTTCAATTGCAGGTAGAACTGCAGTTGCTGAAAAAATGGGTTATGGTGATTTAGCAAAAGGACCTTCTCCAACTGGATTAGGTGTTCAGACTGGCGTACCTGAATTAGATAAAGCGTTGAATAGAGATTATTCAGAACTTGTAAAAAGATTTAATAAAAAGTAATGGCAATAATATTAGGTAGTAAGTTAGTTAATGATACAAAAGAATTTAACGATTATGCGGTTGGTATATCTTTACCAATTCAAATAGGAAATACTGCCTTTAACCAAAATTTTACAACCGAAGATGAAGTAAAAACAAATATAGTAAGTTTACTATCAACTAAACGAGGAGAAAGAATAATGCAACCTCAATTGGGAAGTGGTTTACAAGAATTGTTATTTGAGCAAAACGATGGTACGTTAGCTGATAGAATTGAAGAAGAAATAAATAATACTATTGAGATGTGGTTACCATTTGTTAATGTAGAACAAATAAATGTAGAACAATCGGATTATTTAAAAGATACTAATACAGTTAATGTAAATATTACATTTACAATTGGTAATAATCCTCAGTTAAGTAATGTAACTTTTAATATAACACAATAATAGGAAATGGCAATTAATACAATAAATAAAAATTTTAAAAACAAGGGAAAGGATATAAAGTACCTTAATAAAGATTTTGCGGATTTTCGCCAAAACCTTATTGATTTTACTAAAACATATTTTCCAAAAACATATTCTGATTTCAATGAGACATCACCTGGTATGATGTTTATAGAATTATCATCTTATATTGGTGATGTTCTTTCATACTACATAGATGATACTCTTAAAGAATCTATGATGTCATCAGCTGAGGATATTGGTAGTGTTATTGCATTAGCTCAATATTTGGGATACAAACCAAAAGTAACTGGAGCAGCAATAACAACATTATCTGTATATCAATTAGTACCATCTATTGGTAGTGGTATTAATAATAAACCTGATAGTAGATATTATTTAAGAATAAAAAGTGGAATGAAATCCACATCAAAAACAAATTCAATAGAATTTGTAACAACCGATACTGTAGATTTTTCCGATGAAATGGATAGAGAAATAACAGTATATCAAACCGATTCTATTACAGGAGAACCTTTATTTTATTTACTTAAAAAGTATGTTCAAGCAATATCAGCAACTCAAAAAAGCTTAGATATATCCTTTGGTTCGTATCAATCATTTCAAACAATAGATATTACTGATACAAATGTAATTCAAATTTATGATGTTAGGGATTCGAATGGTAATAAATGGTATGAAGTTCCTTATTTAGCACAAGAAATGGTTTTTATTGAACAACCAAATACAGAATCAAATGATCCTGATTTATATCAATTTAAATCAACTGTTCCTTATGTTTTAAAAACTATTAAAACTCCAAAAAGATTTACTACAAAAATAAATCAAGATAGTACAACAACTATTCAATTTGGAGCAGGTGACCCATCTGCCGCTGATGAGATGTTGATACCAAATCTTAAAAATGTTGGATTGGGATTACCCAATTCTATTAGTAAGTTAGAGGAATCGTTTGACCCAACAAATTTCTTAAAAACAAAAACATATGGTACATCCCCATCGAATACAACTATAACAGTAACATATTTGGTAGGAGGTGGAATTAGTTCAAATGTAAATAGTGGAGAACTAACAACAATATCTGGTATTTCATATGATGATGATACAACAAATTTAACTCAAGCAGAATTACTAACATATAATACAATTAAAAATTCTGTAGCTATTGATAATGAAGTACCTGCCGTTGGCGGTAGAAACGGAGATACATTAGAAGAAATTAGACAAAATGCATTGGCAAATTTTGGAGCACAAAATAGAGCAGTAACTGCAAACGATTATCAAGTAAGAGTATTATCAATGCCATCCAAATTTGGAGCAATAGCAAAAGCATATGCAACTGCCGATGGTACATTAGATAACAACTCACCATCTTCTATATTAGCATCACCAAAGCATTTGCAAGAATTTACTGATTTGGTAATGGGATTTGTAAATACAACAGCTACTGGAACTAAACCAACTACTCAAACTATTCAAAATGATTTAAAAAACTTTTTTATAGGTAAGGTTGCAAATCAAAGTGAAAAGAATAATCCATTTGCAATTAATTTATATTTGTTAGGATATGATAATAACGGAAATTTAACTAATATTAATAGAGCTGTTAAAGAAAACCTTAAAACATATTTAAACGAATATAAAATTTTAACTGATGGTATTAATATAATAGATGGGTTTATTGTTAATATAGGAATTGATTTTGAAATAATTGCTTATGAAAATTATAATAAATCCGAATTATTAACAAAATGTATATCCGAACTAAAAGATTATTTTAGTATAGATAATTGGCAATTTAATCAAACCATTAATTTAAGTGAGGTTGAATTGTTATTAGCAAATGTAGAGGGTGTATCATCTGTTCCAAAAGTACAATTAACAAATAAATGCGGTGGTACTAATTATTCACCAAATTCATATAATATAGAAGCGGCAACTAAAGATAAGATTGTGTATCCATCGTTAGACCCTTGTGTTTTTGAAATAAAGTTTCCAAATCAAGATATAAAAGGTAGAGTAAGATAATGTATAACTTTTTAACAGCATCAAAAGATGCATCGGTTTATTTACAACAACCTAATCAAAATACTGGTTTAGACCAAATATTGGAAGTTAGTAAAGTTTATTATGGTGGTATTAAAGAGATATCAAGAGCTTTAATTAAGTTTGATATATCTTCATTACATACTGGTTCTCATATATCAGAAGCTTCTCTTTTACTCAAGGAAACTAAGAGCGAAGAAATTCCATTAGAATATACACTATATGCACATCCAATTTCACAAAGTTGGGAAATGGGTATAGGTACTAGATTTGATGATATTTCAACCGAAGGTATTTCTTGGAGATATAGAGAAGGTAACTCAAAGATAGATTGGTTGAATGATACAACAAACGATGGTATAACTACGAATTTTGCAGCAGGTTCTACTGGTTCTTATGCAGGATATGGTGGAGTATGGTACACTAACTATCAATCAACTAAATTATATTCATATAATACAGCTGATGTAGTTATGGATATTAAACCAATGTTAAATGCATGGATTAGTGGTTCTATTCCTAATGATGGATTAATATTAAAGCATCAAAATAGTTTAGAAGATAATACCGAAGATTATGGTATATTAAAATTCTTTAGTAAAGAAACACATACAATATATCAACCAAAAATACGAATTGGCTGGGATGACCAAACATTTGAAACTGGTTCATTAACTGCATTAACATCTGAGCAATTTAAAATTGGTATAACAAATAGTAAAAGTGAATACAAAGTTGGAACATCTCCAAAAGTTAGAATATTTGGTAGAGAAATGTATCCATTAAAAACATTTAATAATTCATTTAATCAATATACTCAAATAAATTATTTACCAATTACATCGTATTATCAAATAATTGATTTTGAATCTGGAGATGTAATAATTCCATTTTCAGAATATTCTAAAATTAGTTGTGATGCAAACGGAAACTATGTTCAATTGGATTTGAGAAATTGGGAAACTGATAGAGTTTATAAAATAGAGTTTAAAATAACATTCAATGACGGAGATGTTTATTTTGATAATGACATAACATTTAGCGTTGTAAAATAAAATGATAAAAACAGGATTACAAAATGAGCAGTTGGTTAGTAATCTTTTGATTAGTGGTTCTTTAGGAATCAAATCAAAAAATACTAATGGTATTAATTTATTTGAAGAATTAGACGTAAATGATGGTGTCATTTCGGCAAAATTAACAAAACCAAATTATGATAATACTGAACTTAAAAAATCAATAGATACTGTAATTGTAGAATTAATACCAATTCAAGCACCTGATTTACCTGATACAGTATTACGTTCTGTTTATAATCCAGTAACACAATCAGTAATTGATTTAACGGCTGAGGTTGTAATATTAAATAATAATATAGTAGATTTAAGAGCAAAAGTAAGTTCATTGGAAATTGTAACACAAAGTTTAAGAGTTGAAATAGATAATCAAAAAATTATTACAGCAACATTCCAAAACCAAACCCAATTAGCTAATTCTACAATAGAAACATCAATAGTTGATTTACAAAATTCAATACAAAAAGCAACATCTGAAGCAATACAAAGAGTTTCATTGACTGCTAGAAATCAATCATTAGAGCAAGAAATATCTTCACTTAGAATAGATATATCAGCAAAAGAACAAGCATTAACAGCTGGTGCAGTTTCAACTGGACAAATAGCAAGTATATTATTTGACAAAGGAGACCCTACAAAAGAAACTACTAAGCAAATGATTGGTATGGATTATGGTGGAGGTAATGCACCATCCGGTCAATTTGGAGCATGTGGTAACGAATATCAAAAAACATTTAGAAGTTACTTTGAAGTAATAGCATCATCAGCTCTTACCGGAACAAAAGAAATCTCTCTTGATTTAAAATTTACAGGTAGAGCAACACAATCTCCTTGGGATTTTGGTGTAACATTTCCTCTTAAATTAAAAAATGGTGAAACTAAAAGATTTGAATTTAAAAAAGCTTCAGATTATTGGAAAAACTCACAAGGTCAATATGATGTTGGTTGGGGTCCTTGGAAAAGTTGGAAACCGTCTGAATGGGATTTTACAATGAGTGTTATTGTAACTGATAGCGAAGGTAAAACTGAAAATAAAGATTTCACATTCCATATATATAAATATCAATAAACATATACAATAAATGGCAATACAAAATTTTAAAAATATAGTTGATTCAAAAGCGTATAGAGTTGATAGTAAAGATAGAGAAATCTTTGAAACAGGAGATTTACAATCTTTTTTTGGATTAAGTGATTCAGATTCTATTGAATTTATAATATATGATGCAAACGATAATCAATTACCGCAATCAAATTATGGATTGGTTAGATATGTTCCATTAACAACTCAAAATATTAGAGATTACTTTCTTATAGCAGATGGTACTGTATTTCAGCGTTTTAATTTTCCAAACGAATATTTTATTGATGTTGAACGATTATTAAAAGAAGCTGGATATAATAATGGTATATTTAAAACACAAATTACTTTAATTAGTAATAGAATTGGTAGTAATTCAAAGTATGATAAACTTTGGATTTCTGAAATATCACCATCAAGAACAGAAATAAGATTACTACCATTAAAAAGAAAAGAAACTGAAAATACTGATTTATTTCAAAGATTCGGTGTAATGATACATGATGGTGAATTTAGAGATGATACAATTTACTATGCAATTGAATTTATTGAAAAAATAAATCCAACTCAAATATCAATTTATATAAAAGAAAAGTATTCTGAAAATTGGTTTAATAAACTTAATGCAGAATATAACATAAAAGGATTTGAAACATTTACAACAAGTGTTTATACTAAGTTTATGCAATCGGCATTGTATGAATTTACAAATAGAATATCGGATATAAGAAATTTAGAATATGGTAATCCAAAACCAACTAAACCACCATTACAACTTTCAAAAGATACTATTCAAGATACTTGTTATAAACTTTTAATAAAAGCAATTGATTTTTATTTATTAACGCCAACGTTTAGCGAAAACTCAACATATGATACTCAAACAGATGATAGTATGGATATTGTTGGGCAGGTTTTACAAAGAACTGAATCAGATACTAAAATAGATACAAAAGATCCTGTTATTAAAAAGGCTGAGATAGTTAAAGTGAACGATGTTGAAATGGATGTATTATTGGAAAAAGAAAAACCAATGCCTGATGATAGAAACCCAGAACCAGCACCTGAACCAACAAAGCCAACACCTGGAGGTGGAGGTAGTGGTGGAGGTAGTGGTGGAGGTAGTGGTGGAAATCCTTGGGATTCTAATTATGGTAATAGAGTAGATAGACCGGTAGAAAACGAAGCATTAAAATAAAGTAATTGTAGAGAAATGATAAATTCAGATGAAATATTATGGGGTAACTCTGTAAATAATGAAAATGGTATTGATTACATAACACCAGCTTATGGCGGTGGTGGTGCGGCAGGTGGTAGCACATATACTCCTATTGCAGTTGGTACTTACAATGGTACTGTAAATTCTGATATAAATGCATTCTTTTTTATTAAAGCAAATGTGCCTGGTGTTAGTATATATTTAGATGGAGAGTATATAAATAAAGAAGCACCATATAAAATTAATATTCAATTAAGTGATATAGTTGGAAAGGCAAGAGGATATCGTGAAATTACGGTTAAAAAAACGGCATATAATTCACTTGAAAAATATGTAATATATGCATCAATAAATCCTGATTATGGTAACGATATATATTACACTGATGCAGCCCCATTAAGTTCTACATATAATACCACCTCACCATATTTAATTTCAATAAAAAAATATGTAAATGATGTAGACCAATTTTTTCAATACGATAATTCGATTATTCAACAAACATTAGATTTTAGTTTAACAGAACAATCCATTAAAGATGATGAAGCAATTTCTTTTAAAAAATTAACAATAACCCTTGATAATAATTATGTTAAATTAGTAAAAGATAAATCAAAATCAATACCATTAGTTACTGGTGTTAATACAATAGATGCTGAATTTGGTTCAACCTTTTCAATAGCATCATCAGATATAACAAAATATAAAATTAAATCTATAACTTTAAGTGGAGTTGGTAGAAAACAAAAAGTATTAGAAGCGAAAGAATTAGAAAGTATATCTACAAGTATTGCATTAGATTATGATACAAATGTAATAATAGTAACAGAAAAATTAAAAGTACTTGCTAAAAATATTCCTGGCCTTGAATTAGTAAATTCCGAATCAAGCAGAATTTATAATATAAATAGTAAAAAAGATGCACCAATTGGAGTAAAAAAAATTGGAACTGTTGAAAAAATTACAGCATATGTAAATAATCAAAAATATGAATTTGCTGATTTAGGAAATACAACATCAGAAATATTATTAATTCCAGCAAAAGCATTTTCAGTAATAGGTAATTATAGAATTCTATTAGTACCATCAAATTCAGAAGGAGATGGTGATATTATTCAATTAATGTATAATGTTGTTGATGATGTTTATGTAGGAGTTCCTGATATTAGGAATATACAATATCCATCTGAATTAAGAGGACCTGATTATGTTGGAACTAATGTTGATTTTACTATATCCTATGACTCGATTGATACAACTTTTGTAAGACTTTATGCTGGTAAAGCTTACATGCAATTAAACTCAAAAGGTAAGCAGGTTTTAAATATAGAAACTCTATTAGGATTATATGATACACCACCTGCACAAGATGGAGAATATATTTCTTTAGAATTAAAACTTATACCATATAATACAAGTGGAAAATCCGAAGTTATTGGTAAAGCTGAATCTGTATTTATTAAATTTATAAAAAGTAAATTACTGATTCCTAGAACTGTAGCTATTAATAGAATAGCTGAAGCTTTTAAGTATCAATTTAAATCAATCGTAGTTCCTGATGACTCATCTAAATATCTTACACATTTATTACATTTAGGAGATGGAAACAATAAAGTAATTACAACTTGGACTGGTAGTCAAGAATCTCTTATTTTAAAATTATACGAACCTGTACCAACCGATATCCAAACAAATCAATTAGTATGGATATCTAAATTACAAGCAAATCCAATTATTGAAACAGTAACTTTGCTTGGAACAAGTGAACAATTTTGTCCTCCATTAAAAGGACCAAATTTTTCAATAGAAGCTGATAATGGTATTGGGTATAAAGTATATGATGATTTATTAGCTAGTGGGTCTAGTACATCTACGGATTTATTATTTAAATACTCTCAGCAAAACGGAATAGATACAACTAAATTAAATATTCAATATGTAAGTGGTTCTGATTATCAGTTTCAAAACTTTGTAAATTTTGGTTCAGCTGAAGAAAGAATTAATAATTTCTTTTATAAAATACAATTAATAGAAAATTATGAAAGTACTTATACAAAATTAACAAATGGTACTGATTGGACTGGTTCTATATCAGTTGTAAATGAAGCATCTAAAGTATTAAGTTCTATTAGTGAAATTAAAAGAGCATTTGACGGATTTGAAAATATATTATATACATCATCATCTATATACACAACATCAACAGTAGAATCCATATCATATCCATACAGCGGAAGTTCTAGATTAAATACAACTAGTAGTATAGCTATTAATTGGTATAATTCTGTAGTAAATATTGCATATGAATATGATAAGTACAATAAGAATTGTTTAATAAATAATTTACCAGAATTTATAAAAGAAAATTCAGAAAATGAAGATTTTGCTACTTTCTTAGACATGATTGGTAATCATTATGATATAATATGGTCATATATAAATTCAATAGGTAGTAATAAAGTATTAGAACATAAGCAATTAAATGGTATAGCAAATGATATGGTATATCAAATGTTAAAATCATTGGGTTGGGATGGTAGAAAAGCATATGATTCTCAATTTCTTTGGGAATATGCATTTGGATTGAATAAAGATGGTACGCAAAAATATGGAAAGGATTTTGGAACTGAACCTGTATCTTTAAAAAGTGCTAATGAGGAAGTTTGGAGAAGAATATTAAATAACTTACCTTATTTACTAAAACATAAAGGTACGGCTAGAGCTATGAAAGCTATTATGGCTTGTTATGGTGTACCTCAATCTATGTTGACTATAATGGAATTTGGAGGCCCTCAAAACCCAACTGAAGGAGCTGTAACTAAATTTACATACGATGACAGAACAGCTGCTATTTCTTTAGTTGAAACTTCATCTATAATAGTACCTTGGCATACAACACCAAGTACAAGTACATATCCAAATGCAATTGAGTTAGCATTTAAACCATCGGAAATAACTTCAAAAGCAACTTTAATTTCTGGCAGTGAATTTACATTAGATTTGGTTAAAACAACTGGTTCATATGGTACTTTACAATTAAATTTTGGTGGTGATGCTTCTACAAGTACATACTTTGAAACAAGTGGAACTTACTATCCATATATTAGTATCATATATGCATATGGTCCTGATTTAGTTACGGGTAGTTTAGATTTTCCAATATCAACGGAAAATTATTCTCATGTATTAATTAATAGAACTGATATAGGAAGTGGAAACTCTCAATATGATGTTTATTTAAATACATCAAATGGAACTAGAATAACAACAGCAGTTCATTTATCTATTACTGGTAGTAATTCTCAATGGGAATCTGGTAACAGTATTTTAATAGGAGGCGATGGATTTATTGGTGAATTGGATGAATTCCGTTTATGGAATAACCAATTACAGGTTTCTAAATTTAATAATCACACATTACATCCAAACGCTATCAATGGTAATCATATATCTTCATCATCCGATGATTTAATATTTAGATTGGATTTTGAATTACCTAGAAATAGAAAGGCTGCAGACAATGGACCTTTGCCCAAAGATGTATCTGATATATATATAAATAATGTTGCTATAAGTAACGAATACGGAGCAAACCATGCAACCGCAAGTAATTTTTATTCAGCAAATACATATCCATATCAATATGTTCCATATGATAGAACTGTAACTGCGAATGTTCCATCTGTTGGATTTGGATATGGTAATAAAATTAGATTTGAATCATCAAGTTTAATGCCTGGTAGAGATTTATCTTATAAAGTTAGAGCAACTCAAAAATCATTTGATAGAGCTCCTATTGATTCAAATCGTTTAGGTTTATTTCTTTCTCCAACTAAAGAATTAAATATGGATATCCTAAAAGCATTTGGAGATTTCAATATTGATAATTACATTGGAGATTATGGAGATGAATATAAAGATAGTTATTCTGAATTAGATAAATTAAGAGTTTATTATTTCAAAAGATTAAACAGAGATATCTACGAATATATAAGATTAGTTAAGTATATTGATAAATCTTTATTTGATGTATTGCAAGATGTTGCGCCGGCTAGAGCTAATGTTTCGAAAGGATTATTAATCGAACCGCATTTTTTAGAAAGAAATAAAACTGTATGGAATAAACCTGAAACAGATTATAAAGATATTAAAGGATTAATTGATACAACGGATTCAAAAAATATTGAAATGGATGTGCCTATGCAAGATGCACATCTTGATGCAACTGAAATAGCAATATTTGATTTTGAATATGATAAAATTGATGGCTTAATAACATATGATGATTTATATGTTTTAGATGGTACAACTCCATTCTATGATGGTGAATTAGAAAATTCATTTAGTGGTTCATTAATAGGAACAGTACCAATGTGGGCTGCATCAATACAAACACCTGTAACTGGTAGTATTATAGCTGAATTATTTGGAAATTTCCAAGCGGTTGGTATGGAAATCAATAATGGGTTTGGATTTTATGGAGAAAATTCAGTAAGTATTGTTACTACGATAGATATTCATGGAAATATAAATAAAAATAGAAAAATAATTAATTTACTTAAAAAATCATATATAGAAAATGTAAAAACCCAAATTTCAGGATATCCCACAATTGGTGCATTGCCAGGAGAGCAAGTAGTTTATGATTATCTTCCTATAACAAAATATAAATACGAAGTTAATATATTACCATTTGCAACTGGCTCATATGGAGTACCTGTTACACCAAGTATAGGTGGTGATGTAGTATCTGTACTTCCTTTGAATAATTATTTTTATACTCATTATAAATATAAAAACAATTTGGGAGAAGGTATGATTCGTTCATTCTGGAAAGGTTCTATTCAAGATTCCACAACAACACCGGATGGATTAGATGCGGTTGAAACATTTAGTACTAATGCTAACATTCTTAGAGTGGCTAAGACTGGAAGAGGTAGTGGAGAACCAATATTGGAAGTGGATTAATTTGAAAATAAAAATAAGTTATATTTATAGAATATAGAATAAAAACAATTCAAAAATGGGATATTTAGATAATTCAACAATTACTGTAGATGCTATTCTTACCAAAAAAGGTAGACAAAAATTAGCACAAGGACAATCTTTAAACATTACAAAGTTCGCTTTAGGTGATGATGAGATTGATTACCAACTATATGAACCAGCTCACCCAAAGGGTAGTACTGCAGCTGATTCAGCTATTTTAGCACTTCCAATTACTCAGGCATCGCCGGATGAAACGCAAGTATTAAGATATAAGATACTAACTTTACCAAAAGGTAGTACAAAAATACCAACGGTAAATATAGGTACAACGGCAATATCATCTTATCAAAGTGATGGAGGAACTTCGTTATCACCACAAACTAATCCAACCGGAAATAGTTCAGCCGGATATACCGCAGTATTAGCAGACCAAAGAGCTGGTACTTTACAAGTAACAGAAGCTACAACTGGTGGTACAACAATACCTGTATTTTTGGGAGAGGATGTAACATCAACTGCACAGGTAGTAACTGGAAAGAAATTCACATTTACACCTAATCCAAAATTAACAACAGATGTTGCAACAACAATAACTGTTTATGGTAATGAGACTGGTGGTTCTGTTTCTATACCGGTAACTATAACGTATAAAGCAACAGTATAAAATAAATAGATATAAAAAATGGCACTAATTAATGACTTAAATATAACCTCCCAAATAGCTGCATTAGCTAATTCTGGACAGGTTGACACAAACCAAATCGTATCTTTACTTAATAGCGCACTTCCTGCTGGACAGCAAATTGCTAATTCGACAGGAGGAGTAACTACTGGTGTATTTAAAAGATTTGGTGATTTTGACCAAGTAAAAGCAAAAATAGAAGTTGTAACAACTGGATTGTGGAGTGGGGATAATGGAGTATTAACAACATTCTTTACAGCATCTGCACAAGATGATAATTGGGATGCTACTATAAAAAGCACTCAATATTATTTAAATGTATATGAGTATAATCCTCAATTAAGTTCATCTGCAGAAATTAACTTTGCAGTAGCTTATGGACATTATCATGGTAGTGGTTCTAGAGATTATTCAAACCAAGATACTTTGGTAGCAACTAAAGGAACATATTTCCAATACAAATCAATGTTGTTGGAATATGGAGAAACAAAATTCTCATTTAATAATAGTGTAGGAACTACAACAGATTCTAACGATATTTATATAATTAATGTTGATAGAGGCCGTTTTAGAGAATCGATGGATCCGGGTAACTGGCAATTGTCATTAAGTGGTTCTAATGGATTATTTCATTTCATTGATGATAGTGATAAAAAATTCTCTGATACGGCTGGTAAAGCTGGTAGAGTATTTAATGTTGTAAGTGGTTCATTGAATTTAGGTACTGAAAATTTAGCAACGGTAAAGGCAACAACCGACGCAACTACTGGATTAGGATTCGGTAAATTCTATCCTGATAGAGGTATTATAATTTTAAATCCAAAAGCAGTGGGTTCTATGATTGGTACTGTTAAAAGTACTGGTGGGGCTTCTTTAGGAAACTTAAGTGGTTCGTTATCAACTGCAGCTGAGCAATATAATCACAAAAGATTATTATACGCAATAAGTGGGGGATATGATGGTGGTGTTGATGAGGGTGGATTTATGGCTAGAAGAACTGAAAATGTATCTACACAACATTTCTTTGTAAGAGCAACAAATAGAGAATTTAACTATTCTAACAATCCAACTTATGTAAATACTGATGGTACATTTGTAGAAACTTCATTTAATACTGACCCTTATACATATGTAACAACTGTAGGTCTTTACAATGATTCAAACGAATTAGTTGCAGTGGCTAAAACATCTCAACCAATTCCTAAATCATTTGATAAAGAAATTCTTATTAAAGTTAAATTATCATTCTAATTTAAAATAATATAAATTAAGAAACCCCCTCATTGGGGGTTTTTTGTTAAATGAATATTTATAGATATGTTAAAGGAAATACCAAAATCGGATATTATTGTTAGACCTTTCAAAGTTTACAAAGAGTGGCTTGGTACATCACAAGATGATACTCCTGTTGCCTATGGTACTAAAGTAACAAATAAAGCGTTTAATGCAGATACCGATAAATATACTATGGTTGATAATTGTAAAGTATATGAAAAATTATTATATAATTCAGTAGCGGCACAATTTTATAAAAATCCAGCAACCGCATCTATTTTTTCAGAGGTTGGTAATAGAATATCATACGCATCAACATATGAGAGAGTTATAAATAATACTATTGCGGTAATATCAATACCTCAACAAAAATATGGGGAGGGAATAAAGCCGGGTTCTGTTGTTTTAACAAATGACCCAAATGGCACTGGTGAAGTATATACAGATGATGGTTATTCTAATTTAATAGATGGATATATTACAGTAAATGGTAAAACTATTCCTAATGTATATGGTAATATTTTCTATGATAGAGGATTAATTGTACTTACTAAAGATATTGTTAGTGGTTCTACCTTTGTTAGTTATTCATTGGATTTCCGTTCAAGTAAAACTATATATGAGAATGAAATATTTATATCTGTATTAGAAAATGAATTTAATGTATCAACAAATCCATCTTCATATCATGAGGATGGTGGATATAATTATGTTGCGGTAATTAATGACCCGAATGATAATTCTTTAACTGAAACTTATAATAAAACTATTCACGTTGATGGTATTAGGTATATTGCAAACACAAATAGACCATTTACCTCATCGTTAGATAATACTAAAAGATTTAGTTTTGATGATTATATAGAAAGTAGTTCTTTAGACCCTACTGGTTCATTCTTAGCACCATATATTACAACAATTGGGTTATATGATAATGAATTAAATATGGTTGCAGTGGCTAAATTACCAAAACCAATAAAATCATTACCAGACTATCCAGTAAACTTTATTATTCGTTTTGATACATAACGTTATATTTATACATAGAAAACAATTTAAGATATGTCATTAGTTGATTTATACACAAAGAGCACTCCAAAGACTGCAAAAATAGATGCAAAGGGTAAAGATAAAACACCAATAGGTGTGGAATATCCATTTAATGGTTCTAAAGATTTAATGAAGTCTGACCTTTCTAAAGCAAGAAACGGCGCAATAGGACAAGGAGCAGGTGGATACGATAATAAAAAAGTATATTCTACCTCTATAAAAAACAAATAAGTGAGCTGGAAATTTAATGGAAATATTGTTACAGAAGAAACCACACCAGAAGGTGCGGTTGGATTTGTCTATAAGATAATTGATACTAGAACTAATAGATTCTATATAGGAAAGAAATCCTTATCTCAAACCCGTAGATTGAAACCCCTTAAGGGAAAGACTCGTAGGAGGGTTGTAAAGAAAGCATCTGATTGGGAAAAATACTACTCATCAAACGAATGGATTAAATCGGAAGTAAAAGCTGGAAACGCTGAATATTTTGAAAGAGAAATCATTCAATTTTGTTTCTCAAAAAAATCCTTATCATATTACGAAATAAAATGGCAGTTTCATTACGATGTCCTTGCCAACGAACAAGCAATAAACGAAAACCTTATGGGAAAATTCTTCCGTAGGGATATTATAAACCCATAGTTATGACAATACCTGAAATCGCAAAAAAGTACGGAATATCCGAAGCTTACTTAAACGCAAAAGATGATGCACTTCAAATAGCAGCTGCATCTTTAATAGACCTTAAAGGAATGTTGGAAGCAAACCAACCAAAAGCTCCAATTGCAGCAAAAATGCAGTTTTTAGCTGATTTTCTTTACGATGTAAAGAATTCTAATCATTAATTTGGCAAATCCCCAAAAAAGTTGTATATTTGTATAGAATATACTAATAATGGTATCTGGGAAGAACAAACTAACAGTCATTAACATTTTAGACACCGCTTTGGGTGTAGGTTCATCCTTAAAGGGAAACGAACAGGCCCATCACTGTCCATTTTGCAATCACCACAAAAAGAAACTACAAGTAAACTTAGATACTCAAAGATGGCATTGCTGGGTATGTGATTCTAAGGGTAGAAGTATCCAATCCCTCCTTCGCAAACTCAATGTAGATATAAGAGACCTCAATAGATTGAAAGATATCTATGGTGAGGATGATTATACATTAGTTGAGAAAGATGAGTATGTAGCTAAGTTACAATTACCATCAGAATTCAAACAATTACACTTCAAACCAAAAGGATTCCAACCTGAATACAATCAAGCACTTAATTACATTAAAGAAAGAGGTATTACTCAAGCTGATATCGTTAAATACAACATCGGATATTGTTCTGATGGATTGTACTTTGGCAGAATCATTGTACCTTCGTATGATGCGAATGGTGACTTGAATTACTTTGTAGCTCGTTCATATTACAAAGAGGAACGAATGAAGTATAAGAATCCGCCGGTTAATAGAGATGTGATTGTGTTTGAAAATCAAATCAATTGGAACGAACCTATTACTTTGGTAGAGGGAGTATTTGATTCATTTTCAGTTAAACGAAATTGTATTCCTTTACTTGGTAAATTCTTATTGAATAAATTAAAGAACAAGATTATAGAGAACGGAGTTAAGGATATAACAATACTACTGGATTCAGATGCTATTGCAGATTCCACAAAGCATACTGATTATTTTATAAAGAATGGTATTAATGTAAAGAATATTATACCAAAAGGAAAGGATGCAGGAGATATGGGATTTAAAGCAGTTAGAGAATTATTAAAAGGAGCAACACAAACTGGATGGGATGATTTAGTTCTATCCAAACTAAATAATATATGAGGTTAAAGAGAATTTATCACATTGCGGATATACACATTCGTAATATAAAAAGACACAAAGAGTTTAGAGAAGTATTCTACTCAATGTTCGAAGAAATCAAAAAGAGAGGAACTGAAGATTCTATTATCTACTTAGCTGGAGATATCGCTCACGCTAAATTAGAAATGAGTCCCGAATTAGTTAGTGAGATTAGCTGGTTGTTTACGGAATGTAACAAACTATGTCCCACTATTGTAATCGCTGGTAATCACGATTGTAATATGAACAATTCGGACAGATTAGATGTACTTACTCCAATCGTTGATGCATTAAAGTTACCAAACCTAACGTATTTAAAGGATACGCAAGTTTATGGAATAGGTGATGTTGATTTTGCAGTATTTAGTATATTTGATAACAAAGATAATTGGCCTAAAGCTAATACTTTATTTGGTAATAAGAAGATTGCACTATTTCACGGACCTGTTGATAACTCTACAACCGATGTGGGGTATGTGGTTAGTAGTAGACATTTTACAACTGAAATATTTGATGGATATGATTTAGCCTTATTAGGAGATATACATAAAAGACAAGAGATGATATCACCAAGCGGATGTAAGGTAGTGTACGCCGGCTCTTTGGTACAACAAAACTTCGGTGAGACATTAGATAAGCACGGATTCTTAGTTTGGGATTTAGATACAATGACCTATGAGGAAGTTGATATCCAAAACGATTATGGTTATTACACGTTAGATATTGATGGTGGTATTGTGCCGGATGTAACTGATATGCCGTTGTACCCTCGTTTAAGAGTAAGGATATCTAATACGGATACCGCAGATACAAAGAGAATGATGGCTGATATTACGGCAAAGTATGGTGTGGAGGACTTTACAATCATTAGAACGGATACATTCAATAAGAAGAAAACCAACGATAGAGAAGCAAGGTTAGAAGTAGATAGCATAGCTGATATAAACCATCAAAACTCTTTAATAGGGGAGTATATTGAACGTATGATGCCATTCGTAACGAAAGAGGACTTAGCTGGAATAGAGAAAATCAATCGTGACATTAATAGTAGAATACAACCATCAGAACTACAAAGAAACATAAGCTGGAAACCAATTAAGTTTGATTTCAGTAATATGTTCTCATACGGAGAGAGAAATGTTATTAACTTTGATAAGGTAACTGGATTGATGGGATTATTCGCACCAAATGCACAGGGTAAATCATCCCTATTTGATGCAATCTCATTTTGTTTATTTGATAAGTGTAGTAGGGCTTACAAAGCATCTGCTATTATGAACAATCGTAAATCTGATTTCCATTGCCAATTAGAATTCTCCGTAGATGGAGTTATCTATGGTATTCGTAGAGAGGGTAGAACAATCAATAAGGGAAAGAACGTAAAAGTGGATGTTGATTTTTGGAGAGAGGGAGATAGTGGTAGGGAATCACTTAACGGAACGGAACGTAGGGATACAAACCAAGTCATTGAAACCTATGTGGGTAGATATGAGGATTTTATTATGACAGCCCTTTCACTACAAAGTAACAACGCACTATTCATTGATAAATCACAATCCGAAAGGAAAGATTTGATGGCTCAGTTTATGGGCTTGGATATATTTGATAAGCTGTATGATACTGCTACCAACGATATCAAAGATGTGAACGCACTTATCAGAAATTTTAGAAAGACCGACTTCACTTCGGAATTAGCCCAAAAAGAAAACGACTTGAATTCAAAGAGAGAGGAGTATGATAGTTTAGATGCGGATAAAATAGAATTAGAAAAAAGAAAAGGTGAGTTTGATGAGCAAATAATAAATCTATCTCAACAAATCGTTCCAATTCAAGGAAACTTAAATATTGATACTTTAAACTCAAAACTTAAAACAATTGAAGGTGATTTAACAACTTGGGGTGATACTAAATCCAAATTAGTTGAAAAGCATACGGAAGTTAAAGAGTTGGTTAGAGAAGCCAAAGAAATGATTGATTCCAAAGTTACTATAAACGGAACTGATATTAGTGAAGCACAAATCCAATTAAATTTAGTTAAAGGACAAATCAAAGATACTTTACATCAGATTGAATTATTAGAACAATCAATTGAAACTAACAAAGAGAAGTTATCACATTTAGCAGAGCATGAGTATGACCCTAATTGTAACTTTTGTATGAACAATGTATTCGTAAAAGATGCACGGGAAACCGAAAAGAAATTAGGAGAGCAAGGTAATCAATTAGAAATACTAAACATATTACATGGTGCTCTTATAACTCAATTAGGTGAATTGGCTGGAGTTGAAGACCAATTCCGTCAATGGAAACAATGGACTGATGAGCATAGTAGATTAATTACATTAAGAGAAAGATTAGAAGCCGATGGTAAAACCGCAGAATCAAGAATTGAATTACTACAACATCAATTAGAAACAGCAAAAGCTGATATTAAAAGATATAATGATAATGTAGAAACAATTACAAACAATACTTCTTTAGTAAATCAAATTGAAAATATTAAAGAGGAAAAGCAAGGTATTGAAACTCAAATATCTAATGTCAATAAAAAGATGCTAAAATTAATGTCGGAGGTAGGTGCAACAAAAACCTACATTGATAATATGGTAGCTAAAATGGAAGAAGTAAAAGAATTGGAAAGTAAAAACCAATTATATACATTCTACTTAGATGCGGTGAAGAAAGATGGAGTACCTTACGAACTAATATCCAAAGCACTTCCAGCAATTGAAAACGAAGTGAACAATATATTAGGACAAGTGGTAGACTTCTCAATATCTATGGATACCGATGGAAAGAACATTAACGCTAGAATCGTTTATGAGGACCAGGAATGGGCTTTAGAGATGTGTAGTGGTATGGAGAAGTTCATATCGGGATTAGCAATTAGAGTGGCTCTAATTAACATATGCAACCTACCCAGACCAAACTTCTTAGTTATTGATGAAGGATTTGGAACATTGGATGCGGATAACCTATCATCCCTATTTATGATGATGCAATATCTTAAAACTCAATTTGATTTCATTTGGGTAATATCCCACTTAGAACAAATGAGAGATATTGTGGATGGACTTATTGAAATTAAAAAAGTAAATGGGTTCTCTAAGATTAATTTCTAGTAACTGGTAATACATTTTTAGGTGTGGTCTTATTCAAAGACTGCACCTTTTCTTTTATAAGGGTCTCTACTAACCCATTTATTTTATATCCTTTCTCTTTACAAAATTCCTTTAATGCTTGATGTATTTCAGCATCTATTTGTATCATTGCGTACTTTTTCATAACTTTCTTTAGTTTTCTTTAGTTTTCTATATATAATTATAAAGATAAATAATTATTGGAATATTTATCATAGAATAATAGAAACTATACATGGCAAGAATTAAAAAATACTCCCCAACGATTGACCCGCATTTAAAATACTACGAAACATTTTTAGTAGATACTGCGCCCAATTCAAGATACTTTAAGATTACAGAGTTTAAAGATACTTTTACTGGTGGTAAAAATGGATTTTTAATTGAAGGTTCTCCTGAACTTTTGGAGTCTACGGAAATTAAGATTGAAATTTTAGATGTTGAAGGAAACCCAATTTATTTTGAACCAGGTAATGGTATACCTGAATACTATGAAGGTAATTCTAAAGTTATAGCAGTTTATGTTTATGAGGATACCCCAATAGGTACGGCTGATATTACTATATTAGGTGAATTAAAAAAATATTATGATGGTGTTCAATTAAAAGATATACCTGATGAGTGGAAAGGTATTTATAATGTAAAATGGCAGAGAGATTTTAAAGTAAACAAATTACTTTCAAATGAAGAAAAAGTAAGATTTTATAAAAGACCTACCATTACTATTACTGAAATTGTTAAACCTTTATTTACAACAATTTTACAACCAACTGTATTAAATGGGTTTGTTAAAGGGACTCCAATAGCACCATCTAATGAAACCTATTTAAAAGATTGGACATTACCAACGTACTATAAACTAACGGCTGAAAATGATGGAACTAACCCCGCTGTATTTTTTACAGGTTCTATGGTAGGTACAAAATTAAATTTTAGTCATCAAGTTTATGATGATATTAAAAACTTTAATCTTCCATACACCGACCCAATATTCGCTGCAGTAAATAGCTATTCACCAACTGTAGTAGAGGTATTAAACTCTACTGAAATATTAGTAACCCAACCATTTACGATAGATAATAAATTTGGAAATCCATTTGTACAACCACTTCCAATTACTTTTCCAAAAAACCCCTTACCTTATGATTATAATGGCGATGGTACTAATGATTCAATTGGATTTACTCAACAAGCCTTGGGTGTACCATTTACCGCATCTTTTATTGATACTAAAAATATTATTAATATAGCAAGTGCACTAACTGGTTCATTTGCAAAAATAGATATAAGAGAATTAAGGACATTTACAGGTGATGTAGCTAGAGTTAGGATATTCAGAAAATCTCAATCAGATGTAGGAAATTATCAATTTACTCAAGAGGTGTTATTGGAATCAAATGAACTATTAGTAGATTATACTGTAGAAACAAAAAACCAAGAAAATTATGGTATATTTACAGAACCAATTATAACTGATTATTGGGATGCATCGGCTGGATTGACTACAACATTTAATCAAGATTATTTATACGATTCCGTAGAATTGGATGCTGGGTCTGTACCTAAATATTTTAGTACAAAAGATACATTTACTTTAAATGAAGGTAAGGAATATGCTTTAAGTTTTAATATTAGAAAAAACGGAATAGATGATACAAGTTATTTAAGAGCATTTATAAGTGGTTCAAGACAAGTAACAACAAACGGAGTAACAAAAACAATACAAATTCAGCAAGATTTTGTAAAAATATATACTGACCCCATTATATTACAAAAAACTACATCTACTAATAATATAAAAGTAGAACAAATAGATAATGCAAAACTTTATTTTGAAGTAAGAGGAACTAATTGGTATATAGCAAATGTAAGTTTAGTTGCTGCACAAGAAACAGCATTTTCTCCTGATGAAATAACATTTATACAATCAGTACCAAGAACATTAACAGCAGAAACTTTTGATTATCGTTTTGAATTTTATGATATAAATAATAACTACATACCTGTAAAAGTTGAAACTCAAAAACTTTTTACTGGTGGTAATTTACAAGCAATTAAAAAGGGTATTTTCTTTAATCCAAAAATTTTAACATTTACATTTGATTCGGCATCCCATCCAGTACCACCAACTACACAATCATTTAATGTAGAAAAGTTTTTAATTACTGGTTCTATAACTTATACATCACAATCTTATGATTATAATGGTAATTTATTATCTGGATTAGATTATCTTACTGCAGAAGGAATGCCTGGTTTATTAGATTTGTTCGACCCATTATCAGCATCTGATATAGATAATCCATCTATGACAGTAAATCATTTTACAGGTTCAAACGCAGATAAAACAGTCCAACTTATTAAAATTACAGGAACAACTGAAGGTTATTCAGATACAGTTACCTATGTTAGAATATTGGATGGGTTTGGTGGAGTAAACCATATTATTAGACCTTATAGAGGAACACAAATTAGAAACAGTAGTACTCAAAGTTTAGAAGTACAAGCAATTAGAATAGATGGTATAAATGATATAGAATTAAGTGCAGCATCAAGACCTGATAAAAAATGGAATTTAATCCAACTGCATGTACTGAGCGGTTCACAACCTTATCAAAAATTTATTAATTTAGAGAAAGCAAATAGTAGCGGGTTTGTGCAAGGATTAAGTGTTGGTGAATTAGGTAGTAAGGAATTAAACTTTAATGCCGTATTTAATCGTGATTCTATCAATAAAAGAATAACGGTATATATGATTGATTCTGCATCAGCAGCATACGATTGGGCATATAATACATCTGGTTCTGTTTTAGCATCTCAAATATTAGAAGATTTGCAAGATGGATTGGATAGTGGTATAGTTAAATTTAATGCAGATACATTTAATATTGATTTTAGAAATAGTCTATTATTTGCACCACCATCGGCATCAGCAACTGCGTCATTTTATATAAGGGGTTCGAATACCCAAACAGTAACTGCATCTTTCCAAGTATTTCCATCTATGTCAATTAATGATTGGTATGAGCCTGAATATTGGATATATTATACTACTCAAAGTGTGGATACTACAATATCAGTATCAGCTATTGATGAGAAAAAAAATGTTGTTAATGCTGGGGCAATCGGTTCGTATATAGGAGCTAATAATAAACAAAGTAAAAATTTAACATTAACATTTACATATACTGAACCATATACTAATGCAACTGCAAATATAGATAAAACATTTACTATTGTACAAAGTGGTAAACCTGGAGATGAAACTATAATATTTGAAGTAACCCCTGCTAATGTAACATTAAATGCAAATTCAAAAGGAACGGTATTGGATTACAAACCATCAATTACTGATATTAGATTAAAGCAGGGGTCTAGGTATCTATTGTTTACCGCTAGTGCTGGTAATCCTGGTAAAGGAAACGATGGTACATTCCATATAGCTCAAAATCAAATAACATCAATAAACATAAATTCTGGTAGTGTTTATTTCAATAATTCATATACATCATCTTTAAGTGCTAGCGCAGCATCTAATTTTGTTCAATTAAGTGGTAGTATTACATATCCACTAATCATACATCCTTATTACACATCATCAATTTATACGGCAAGTGTTGTACAGCAATTTACAAAAGCTGTAGACGGAGCACCACCAATTCAGGTAATAATAAATCCTGCAAATGTTAATTTAGGAGCAGACCAAATTGGTATTGTTAAAGATTATAATCAAGCAAATACAATAATCAAATTAAAAGAAGGAACTGATTATTTAGTATATACAAATACTCAACAACCTGGTACTTTTAGAACATCATCGGTTACACAAACAAATATTAGTGTATCCACATTAACAGCAGACCCATCCGATACAACAAATTTAATTGTAAGTGGATATAGTGCTATGAATTCTAATAGTGCTAGTATTCAATATAATTTTGATGTATATCCATACTCACTTTTACCTGGCCATAGAACTGGTTCAATTGCAGTTAGTGGTTCTCAATATTTTACAAGAACGAAAGATGGGCAAACTGCAAGAAGTGTAACTCTAACAGCAAATTCTTTAGTAATAACTTTTGATGGAGATTCTTCGAATCCTGATCCTGGTACTATTACATTAACAGCAAAATCATTTGGAGTAACTGGTTCGGCATACTATCAATTTTTTAAAGATGGAATTTCATTAGGTGCACCGCTTACCGGCACTACAAAAAATTTAAATTCATCATATCTTCCTATTGCTAATGCTAAGTCTGTATATAAAGTTGAATTAAGAGATGGCTCAGCCACATTACCTGTTGCAGCAACTGCCGAAATTACAATAGCTGGTGTTAAGGCTGGTGGTGATGGTTATACTGTAACTTTAACAAATGAAAATACATCTATTGTATATAAAGTATCTGGTGCAACTACAACAACGGGAACTGGTACAAGTATATTAGCAAGTAAAGGAACAACAGCATTACAACATGTATCTACATTTAATAATCAAACCTATGATAATGATGGAACTTATATAGGTTCTTTAGGGCAATATAAAGTTACAATAGATAGTAAATCTGGTTGGTTGGCTTTAGCTGGTAGTCTTGTATCTGGGAGTACTGTACCAACTGTTTCAAATGTAGCTGTTCTTGGAGACATATCAGGATATACAAGTCCTAATTTATATCCAACGGCAAATATAGTTTTTAAAGTAGATGTAGAGGATGGTAGAGCAGTATATTATAAAACAGAATCAATAGCAGTTCAGTATGAAGGAAACACTGGACCTGGTATAGTAATGAGAGGAGTTTATAAAGCTACAACAAATTATATTGGTAGTGTAGAAACAACAAACTATCGTAGAGATGCAGTAATATATCCAGACCCAACAACTGTAGTAGATGGTGTAACAACTTACTATGCAGCTGTTAGTGGTAGTGGGCCTGCAAGTAGTGTACATGCACCAAACGCAGGTGGTAATAATGATTGGTGGCAGTATTTAGGAACTCAAGAATTCTTCATAGCAGCTAAGATTGCAATATTTGATGAATCGTATGTAAAGAATACAATTAATGTTGGTACTTACGCAGATACTTCAAAATTTGCAAATGTAATTATAGCCGGCGGTAGAACTGACCCATATATCGCTATTGGGCAGCATGGTACATATGGAACTGGTAGTGGTGGGTACTCACCAACAGACCCTGCTATTATTGGATATGGACAAGAGGGTATTTATTTAGGAATATACGAATATCCAGCAGTAAACGGAACTACTGGTAGATTCTCAATTAGTAATGCGGATGGTAGTAAGGCACTTAAATGGGATGGTTCTCAATTAATTATCAGAGGTTCGATAAAACAAACTGACGCTGGTGCAAATGAACCAACATTAAAAGGAGTTTGGGCATTCGGTATTACTTACTATAATAATGATGTAGTTAGTTATGATGGAAAATCTTGGATATGTACATCTGCAACATCTCACTTTTCAACTAATAATACAAATAGTACAACTGGATATCCTGGCTTTGGTCCTTGGAGTACATATATTGATAAAGGTGATACTGGAGCTGGTGTAGTATATAGAGGTCCATTCACAATAGGAACGGCATATAGTAGTAGTGCGGTTAGAAAAGATGTTGTACAAGGTATTGACGGTGCATACTATCTATCTAAATTAACATATATACCAGCTAATACTGATTCAAGACCTGGAGTAGGGCAAACTGCACCAGCTGGTTCAACCGCTGGTACATATTGGCAAACATTTGGAGCAACATTTAGCTCAGTAGCAACTGATATATTATTAGCACAAGAAGCTACAATAACAAGAGGATTAGTTATGGGTAGTGATGCTGGTGGTATTGGCGTAATACGTTCTGTTGATGCATATTCTTTTACATCTGGTAGTGGGTTTTTTATGGATAAAACTGGAATAGCTAGATTCGGAAATCCCGCGGGTAATCAAATAAAATTTGATGGAACTGATTTCCAAATTACTGGTTCAATAAATGCAACGGATGGACAAATTGGAGATTGGGTTATTGATGAAACTACAAGAGCATTAAGAGATAGTGATTCTCAATTAATATTTGACCCAAATGTTCCTGAAATACAATTTTATACTGGAAGTGGTGAAGGTAGGAGTAAAAAGGTAAGTATATCCCCACTAAAATTATTATCGGATTCTGGCGGCGGTTCAAACACTGTAAATTTCACAGGTTCATATTCGCCAGCAAATCCATCAATAACAACAAATGCAGGTGATGGTTCACCCGTATTTGTAACTAGTTATTCAACAAAAACATCGACTGGTGGTTCTTCATCAAATGGTACATTTACACCAGCTGACGCAGGTGATTATCAACTAACTATTGTTACTCCTAGTTTTGCAGTAGAAACCGGACCTGATACAATATCACATACTTCAACTGAACCAGACTTTGAAGCACCTTACGATGGATACATACATACCGGATATTCTAATGCACAACAAGCATCTGCTGTTTTATATATAGAAGCCGTAAAAGTTAGTGATAATAGTGTAGTTGGTAGTCACCTTATTGGAAGTTCTACTTCCGTTGGGGCAAAAAATGTAGCTGGCTATTGGATTGGGTATCTTGGATATCTTTCTGTTACAGGCGATACATTAATTATAAATGAATTTGGAAACGAAGTTTATGCTAGAGATATTATTAGTGGACAAAATATAACTGCATGGAATTGGAGTGATTCGTTTAGCACATATAAAGTAGAAAATGTAAAAAGTAGAACTATTGATAAAGTATTCAAAGTTTCTGCTGGAGGTAATGAAGTAAAAGTATCAGATTCGCATGGATTTTGGTTAGATGGTAACGAACAAATCAAAGCTAAAGATTTAATACCGGGTGTTAGTAAAATAAATATAAGAGATGGTAATACTATTAAATTAGTAATTGTAGATGATGTGGAAATAATTGAGGGTGATGAAATGGTATATACATTCTCTGTACCTGGTGTAAATAACTATATTTCAAATGGTATAATATCTCACAATAGTCCAATGGGCATGACAAACTGGGTAGAAGTACCTGAAAGTATCAACGCAGGTGGTTATGGCGCAATAAGTGGTTATACTCAGACAATAAATATGTATATAGATTCTACAACACCAGTACAATTTAGATATAGATTTTATTATTACGCATATTCAGGAGTTCAAACTGATATAGGAGCATCCCCACTTTCTTATACCACTACCTATTATCCTTGGACATTTAATACATGGACCACATCACCATCATTTGCTAGTTCTATTATAGTAAAAGCACCAACAAACTTTGTTGAAATTAATGCAGGTGGAATGCAAGTAGTATCAGATGAAAATAGATACGTTAAAATGGCAAGACAAGAAGTTGGAGTTGGAGTTTCCGATTTACTTAAAGTTTTGGGCGGAAATATTAAAACAGATACTATATTACCAAATGTGGCAGATACAAGTACTATTGGTACAAATGCGAATCAATATGGACATGTGTATGCTAATAATTTTACTAATAATGCATCTTCAGTAAGTGCAAACGGTTATACAAAATTAACAAATGGAATTATACTACAATGGGGATATGCAACCTACACTACAACAGCAACACCTGTGACATTTCCATTAACGTTCCCCACTGCTTGTACGTCTGTACATGTAACAACAAACAGACTTACTAATGGAGCAGGTGGATATAATCATGCTGGTGATGTAACAACAAGTGGATTTAAAGCAGTATTCGATGCAGTAGGTGGATGGTGGTCGGCAATTGGATATTAAAAAATAAAAATATATGATTTATTACGCAACATTTAATGAAACGGGAGACTATATTGGATTTTATACCAAAGAAATACATGGTGATAATATTCCAACCCCAAATGTAGAATTGACAGAAGAGCAATGGCAAGAAGCTATCACTGGTAGATATAAATTAATAGATGGGGTACATACTCATAATCCATTTACGCAGGAACAATTAGATACTAGAGAACTATCAATAGCTAGGAGTAAACGAAACAATTTACTTAAGGAATCAGATTGGACCCAATTACCAAATAATCCACTAACAGCTGAAAAGCAAGAGGAATGGAATGTATATAGACAAAAATTAAGAGATATACCAGAAACAATACCATATGTATTTCCAAATCCACCACTTTAATAAATTTGTAATAAAAAGTAAAAACTATATATTTATATATATAAAATAATATTATGGCAATAAAAACTGAAAAATTAGAGCAAGAAGTTCTAGAAAATATAACTTCTTTACAAAACAAAGCAGCAGAACAAGTGCATGTTTTGGGTGAATTTCACATTAGACTTAGAGAATTAGAGGCTGAAAAGAAAAGAATGCAAGAATTTGTATCTACAATTGAAGCTGAATATGACAAGTTAGCTACCACTTTAAATGAAACTCTTAAGGGATTGGAAACAAAATATCCTAAAGGAGAAATTGATTTAAAAGAGGGAACTGTTATATTTGATGATGGTCAATAAAATAAATTTGGCAATTTAAAAAAAGTTTCGTATATTTGTTACAACTATGAGTAAAAAGAAATTACTGTATATTTGTCCGCATCTTTCTACCGGCGGACAACCTCAATACACTTACAAGCAGATAAAGCAATTTATCAATGATTATCAAATAGAAGTTGTTGAAATAAACAATAGTGGTGGAAATGCGTTTGTAGTACAAAAGAATAGAATCAAAGCATTAGTTCCTGTTCATACATTAGGGGATAACAGAGCAGAAATAATTGATATCATTAATACTTTCAAACCTGATATTATACATTTTCAGGAGATTCCACAACATGATTTATCAACTGATATTTTAGATAGAATATTTTCGGATAAAAGAAAATATTTTATTGTAGCATCTACACATGGGTCTTTAACAAATCCTGAAGAAATAATTTACCATCCCGATAGATATATTTTAGTATCCGAATGGAGTAGACAAAAGTTTATTGATACTGGTGTTGAAACTGATATATGGGAATATCCAATCGAAGAATATGTGTTTGATAAAGCAACTGCACAAAAAGAATTAGGATTTGAATCTGATTGGAAGCATGTACTTAATGTTGGATTATTTGCACCAGGTAAAAATCAAGGTGAAGTATTTGCAATAGCAAGGCAATTAGAAAAATACAAAATTAAATTTCACTTTGTAGGAAATCAAGCTGGAAACTTTGAACATTATTGGGGAGATATAATGAAATACAAACCTGATAATTGTATTGTTTGGGGAGAACGGAATGATGTTGATACTTTTTACGCAGCATCGGATATGTTCTACTTTAGTTCTATAATTGAATTAAATCCGTTATCAGTTAAAGAAGCATTATCATACGGACTACCATCTATATTTAGAAAGTTACCAACTTATTTAGATACATACGATAATAATCCATTGGTTACATACATTGGTGATGATTTAAAAGTTACTAAAAAAATTATATTAGAAACTTTACAACCTGAATTCAATGAGATACCGGGTTGGTTTGTTTATGATACTATGTATGATGATATGGTTAAGAATGCTAAAGGTGGTGAAACTTTTGTTGAGTTGGGTTCTTGGTTTGGTAAGTCTACAAATTATATGGCAACTAAAATTAAAGAATCTGGTAAGAATATAAAATTCACAACAATAGATACATTTAAAGGAACTGCAGATGAAGGGTTGCATAATACAATAGTAAATGGTTCTTTTGATGGAGATATATTTTATGAATTTATAGATAATACAATCATATCAGATAACTACGGAACATTTGATATCATAAAAGATACATCACATAATGCTACCAACCAATTTCAAAATAACAGCATTGATTATATAATGTTAGATGGTGGGCATAGTTATGAGGATGTAAACGAAGATATAAAACTTTGGTATAATAAAGTAAAACCGGGTGGATATATTTCTGGAGATGATTATGGTGGTAGTTTCTTTCCTGGTGTTACTAAAGCAGTTGATGAATATTTTTATAATCAATGTGAAATTGGATTTAGAACTTGGAAAATGAAAAAACCAAGAATACAAATAAAGCATTTATTAACAAGACCTGATGATGCTAGAGAAAGAGTAAGTATTCAATCATTAAAGCAATTATCAAAATACGGAATGGATTATGTACAAATGATAAATACTCCATACGAAGGATTAGCACCTGTTGAAAATTGTAGAAGACCTGAAAATGTTAGTAAAGATAATAAGCCGGGTGAATTATATCCGGGAGCAGGTATTGGATATATTACGGGTAGACACTATGGTTGTTATCTAGCACATAGAGGAGCTTTGGAATCTATTGATGATACAAATTATGATTATACTTTAATATTTGAAGCAGATGCTTTTATTAATGTAGGTATTGAGGAGTTTGTTGAAATAGTACATAGAGCTTGTTTCATTTCACAAAGAGATAATGTTTATTATATAGGATTCGCAAATAATCCTTCTTGGAATAGATGGGGAGTTGATGAACTATTTGCAAAAACTGATTTTAATCAAGACCTTGCACATTGTTATTTAATTCCAAATCGACACAAGCAATTCTATATGGATAGACTGGAAGATATTGGATGGGATGTTGGTGATTTATGGTACAACCATGTATTCTATGACCATAGACATTTGAGATATACAACTAATAAAAATTATAGTAAGCAAGCTGAGGGCTATTCTTTATTAGATGAAAAAATAAAAAGTTGGAAAGAAAATTGGAACTAATGATATACGATAATTTAAAAAAGAATTTAAATAACATAATACAAATAAAAAACAAAGTAATTGTACACTTTGTTAGAGGACCTTTTGTTGAAGTAAAAGGAAATACAAATGCTGAGTATCGTATTGAATTTATAGATAGAAGTACTGGAAAAGTTATTCACACTGGAAACATAAAAAATAATATGTGGAGTAAGTGTAATATAGAATATTTTGTAAATTGGCAAATAAAGATATTCGAAAATGGAAAATTGTATGAGGAACATAACTACGATGCAACTGGTAAAAGAGTTTATATAGCTATGGATTCAAGAGCATTAGGTGATACATTGGCATGGTTTCCATACTTTGAAGAATTCCGAAAACAATGGGGATGCAAATTAATAGCATCAACCTTTATGAATGACATGTTTAAAGATGAATACCCAGATATAGAATTTGTAAATCCTGGCTCTGGTGTTGAAAATATATACGCAATGTATGGAGTTGGATTATATTATAAAGAAAATGATGAATATAATGAATATAAAAATCCAAATAATTTTAGAGAGCAAACAATGCAAAAAATGGCATCTGATATTTTAGGATTGGAATATAAAGAAGTTAGACCAAAAATAAAAAAGAGAGATGTTAAAATAGATAAACAATTAAAGCAAGTTTGTATTGGTGTATTTGGAACGGCTCAATCTAAATTTTGGAATAACCCAACAGGATGGCAGGATGTTGTAGACTGGTTGAATACTAGAGGTTATACAGTTAAATTAGTATCTAAAGAGGGAGATGACTATATGGGTAATAAACTACCAACCGGAATAATTAAACACCCAGAAGGACCATTAGAATTAGTTATGGATGAAATGAAAAAATCAAAAGCATTCATTGGAATTGGTAGTGGGTTGAGTTGGTTAAGCTGGGCCCTAAATGTTCCTACTGTATTGATTAGTGGATTCTCATATGATTGGGCTGAAATGCAGGATTGTGTAAGAATTGCGGCACCTAAAGGTAAATGTGAGGGTTGCTTTAATAGGATTAGATTAGATGCTGGGGATTGGAATTGGTGCCCTGACCATAAAGGTACTCATAAACAATTTGAATGTACAAGAACAATAACTTCAGATAGTGTGATAAAAGAATTGGAAAAATTCTTATAAAAATTTAAAAACAATATAGTTATATATATAAACAATAAAAAACATAAATTATGGCAGAATTAGATAACATTCCACAAACACAAACAGTGGAATTAGCACAAGTTAAATTAGATGACAGTACTTTTGAAAAAATTAAAGAGCTGAACAGTAGAGTTCAAAGTTTACTTTTAGAAGTAGGCTCTATATACATCAGAAGAAAAGAAATGGAAGAGGAAATTCTTAGAATGGCAGATGTATTAGAAGCTCATGAAAGTGAAATTAAATCATCTAATCTACAATTAAACGATATGGCATCTGAAATTGATGACAAATATCCTCAAGCAAGAATCAATGTAGCTGATGGTACTGTACAATATCAACCAGGTGCACCTACTAGAAAGCAACAACAAGCTGAACAGGCACAACAACAAAGTGGAGCATCTGACTTCAAAGTTGTAAAAGAATAATCTCATATATTTATATGATATAAGATATATCGTATAATGAATGAATTATCAAATTTTTTAGTAGAATCAATATTATTGGAAGCGGCCTCTATAAACAAAGTAATTGTTGTTTATTCTGGCCGCTTTCAACCTTTTCATAAGGGCCATTACGCAACTTATGATAATTTAGTACGCAAATTCGGAAAGGATAGTGTGTATATCGGAACTTCTAATGTTACCGATTCAAAGAAATCTCCATTTAATTTTAAAGAGAAGAAAGCAATAATGACAAATATGTTTGGTATTCCATCAAACAAAATTGTCAATATCAGAAATCCCTATGCACCTGAAGAAATTCTAAATAAATACGATGAAGATACAACTGGTTTAATAGTTGTAGTTGGTGAGAAAGATGAGCAAAGACTTGGTGGTAAATATTTCACACCATATAAAGGTAAAGTAACTGAACCTTTTTTAGATAGAGGATATGTTTATGCAGCACCAGCAGAATCAAACCCAATTAGTGGTACTGATGTTCGTTATTGGTTAAGTGCTGGAAGTGCTGCTGATAGAAAGAAAAACTTTACAAAAGCATATCCTAGATTTGATGACCAAATATTCAAATTAATTACCCTTAAGTTAAAGAGTTTAAAAGAATGTATTAATGAGGAAATTAAAATAAATGTAAAAATTGGAGATACTATTCTAATGGGTAGATTTAAAAATAAAAAAGTAGTTGTAAAAACAATAGGTACAGATGATTGGGGAATGCCAACAATCAATGGTAAGAAGGTAGCAACATTTAGAATTCCAAAAAAAGATAATTTAAAAGAAATGGGACTTGGTGGCGGAGCTGGTGTAGGTTTAAGTTTACCGGGTGGATATATTAATGGAGCACCTGATAGTAAAGATGTTAAGAAGAATAGCAAAAAACTTAACAACAACGGAATGAGTGGATATGAGGAGATTGATGAAGAAAATAACATTTTAGAATACACTGGAAACGAAGCGTTTGATAATGATACGGGTGGCACTACTGGACACACTTGGAATAAAGATTGGGAAGAATATGATAAAGCTGAATATTATTTAGAAGATTTAGAAGGTTGGGAAAATATGAATCATAAGAGTGATAAAGATGACAAAATAAGAAAAAACAAAGTTCCAATTTTTAATCACGACGATACAACTGATAAATACAATCGTATATTAAAGCATGATTTAAAATCTCCTAATGATTTTATAAAAGAATCATTAATAATGGAAGGTGGAGCTTATGGACATATGGCACATCCATTTGATATTGAGATGGGTTTAACATTTGGTGACCTTAAACAAATAGTAGTAAGAGCTCTTAATGGTGATTTGGAATTAGCAAGAGAAAAGACTGATGGGCAGGCATTGGCAATTAGTTGGGTAAATGGTAGATTGGTTGCAGCTCGTAATAAATCTCATTTAAAAGATAAAGGAGTTGGTGCTATGACAATAGGACAGGTAGCAGATAAGTTTGCTGGTAGAGGTGGATTAACTGATGCATACAATTTCGCTATGCAAGATTTATCTAAAGCAATTGGAGCCCTATCCGAACCTCAACGTAAGAAGGTTTTTAACGATGGTAGTTCGTTTATGAACTTGGAAGTAATATATCCAACGTCTGTAAATGTAATCCCTTACAATCAACCCCTATTAGTATTTCATGGTACATTTGATTATGATATGACTGGTACTATAATTGGACAAAATCAAGACGCAGCAAAAGTATTAGGTGGAATGATTAAGCAAGTAAATGCACACGTTCAATCCAAATATACAATACAGGGACCTCCAATGCAAACACTTCCTAAAACCGAACATCTTTCTAAATTACAAGGAAAGTATTTAGGAATGATTTCTAAACTACAATCTGAATTTGGATTAGCTGACTCTGATGGTGTAGCAGATTATCACCAAGCTTGGTGGACAAATTTTGTAGAAAAGGGAGCAAAGAAATTGGATGCACAGCAAAAGATAGGACTAATTAAAAGATGGGCTTTTGGAGATAAAAGCTTTCGTATAGCGGATATAAAAGATGATAAGATAAGAGCTTGGGCTGACCAAACAGATAAGCAAGACCAACAAAAGATATCAAAGCAAAATTTAATGAGATTTGAGGAAATATTCTTAGGTGTGGGAGCAGATGTATTATCATTTATGACATCAGTATTAACTGCAAATCCTGCAGAAGCTACTAAACAAATGAAAGCAAAATTACAAAGTACAATATCGCAAGTAAAAGCAAGTGGTGACCCTAAAAAGATTGCAAAACTTAAATTAGAATTAAGTAGAATGCAGGCTTTAGGTGGATTTGATAAAATCGTACCAAATGAGGGATTGGTATTTGTATATGGTGGAAACACCTATAAACTAACAGGTGCATTCGCACCCCTAAATCAAATTTTAGGCATATTTTTTGATTCTTAATCGTTTTTTTGATTTTGATATACTTATATATACAAATATATCGTATATAGTATGGCAAAGGAATTCAATAAAAAGTTTATGCATCCAACTCGTAGAAAGTTGGTTGATATGGTAATGCATGGTGCTGAATATGAAAAGGAATCATTTATTTCATTTTCTGGAGCAGATAAAGAAAAGGTAAAAAGAACAATTGGTGAAAAATGGACCGATGTAGATGGTAGGTCTTGGGAACAATTAGAAGCTGGTAAAATTGAAGTTTCCGAATTGGGTGACATTATGGCTGAAACAAGAGCTTACTTAGATAAGTTAAACACTTGTAAATCGGATAATTGTAAAACAATAAAAATAGGTAGAGTTGATAAAAAATTAATATCTAAAACAGGATATTGTTTACATTGTCTTTCTTTAAGAGAAGCTCAAATTAAATATGATGGATTGTGGAAAGAATATGAAGATTATAAAATATATTCCAATATGATTGCACATGGTAAAGATGTAATTGCACAATTTCAACAAGCATATAATGACGCAAAGCAAACTTATGAAGTAGTTCAAGAAGATGGTAAAATTGAAACTTGGAGTATGGAAAGAGATGTTAATGAATTGAAAGCAGAAATAATGACGGATATTATTAATTTTGAAAAAGAAATAGAAGAAGTTACAAAATTAAGAAATGAGGCTTACAATAAACTAAAAGATAAAAATTACGATTTAGTAAGACCTCTTAAAGATTAATATGAGCACTGGTATAACACAAAAGAAATCGTTAAAAGATATTATTGCCGAAGAATATAAAAAGTGTGCGGTAGACCCTATTCACTTTATGAAGAAGTATTGTATGATTCAGCATCCTGTAAGAGGTAAGATACCATTTCAATTATTCCCATTTCAGGAAAAGACTTTAACACAATTTAAAGACAATAGATTTAATGTAGTCCTAAAATCAAGACAAACTGGCATCTCAACACTTTGTGCTGGTTTTGCACTTTGGAAAATGATATTCAATACTGATTTCAATGTGTTGGTAATCGCAACAAAGCAAGATGTAGCAAAGAATTTAGTAACAAAGGTTAGAGTAATGCATGAATTGCTTCCAAGCTGGCTTAAAGGTGGCTCTATGGAAGATAACAAGCTTTCCCTTCGTTTACAAAATGGTTCTCAAATTAAGGCTATTGCTAGTTCTCCTGATGCAGGACGTTCTGAAGCATTATCACTTCTTATATTTGATGAAGCAGCTTTTATTGATGATATTGATGAGATTTGGGTGGCAGCTCAATCTACACTTTCAACAGGTGGAGCTTGTATAGCACTATCTACTCCGAATGGTGTTGGTAATTGGTTTCATCAAACTTGGTTAGGAGCAGAAGAAAGCACAAACCCATTTAATACAATCAGATTACATTGGACAGTTCATCCTGAAAGAGACCAAAGGTGGAGAGACGAGCAAGAGAAGTTATTGGGTACAAAGAAAGCAGCACAAGAGTGTGATTGTGATTTTATATCTTCTGGTGAAACTGTAATTGAACCCGAATTATTAATGTTCTATAAAGAAACATATGTAATACCACCGATTGAGAAAGGTGGATTTGATGGAAATCTTTGGAAATGGGAACATCCTGATTATTCAAAATCATATATGGTAGTTGCCGATGTGGCTAGAGGTGATGGTGGGGATTATTCTACTTGTCATGTAATTGATATTATTAATTCAGTACAGGTTGCGGAATATAGAGGTAAGGTGGATACCAAAGATTTTGGAAACTTCTTAGTTGCACTTTCAACGGAATATAATGATGCTTTACTTGTAATAGAGAACGCAAATATTGGTTGGGCAACAATTCAGCAAGTAATTGATAGAGGATACAAAAACTTATTCTATATGAGCAAGGATTTAAAATACATTGATATACAACATCAAATGACAAACAGATATAGAAGTGAAGAAAAGGGATTAGTAGCTGGATTTTCAACTACTTCTAAGACTAGACCTTTAATCATATCTAAATTAACGGATTATTTTAGAGAGAAATCAATTATAATTCGTTCTGCTCGTTTAATAGATGAGTTATTTACATTTATCTATATGAATGGTAGGGCTGAAGCAATGAAGGGTTATAACGATGACTTAGTTATGGCTATATCAATTGGATTATGGGTTAGAGATACTGCACTTCGTTTAAGACAAGAAGGTATTGATTTAACCAAACAAGCGGTAAGTAGTATTACATCAAACACATCTCAAGGGATTTATGGTGGTAATGATACAATGAATGATAACCCTTGGAAAATGAGAGTTGGGGATGATTTTGAAGATTTATCCCAATGGTTGTAGTGTTTTGATATTTTACGATATTTATGTTATATAATGTCAAAATAGAAAACTGATAAAATAAATTATGGCAGAACAAGAATTAGATGACAGTAAAAGTTTTTTTGGTAGACTAAAGAAATTATTCTCAACAAATGCTATTGTTACCGTTGATAAAGATGGTAAGCGTAGAGTTGTTGATACGGATGAAAAACAAATGAACACAAATTTTGTTAATCTTAGAGATAGATATACAAAATTACAAAGGTCATACTACGAAACCAATCAGGGTGCACAATCAATGGCATACCATCAGGTTCGTAGAGAATTATTTAGAGATTATGATGCTATGGATAATGACCCAATTATAGCATCTGCATTGGATATATATTCAGATGAATCCACAACAAAGAATGAGTATGGTGATATATTGGCAATTAAATCATCAAACGAAAATGTAAGTGCAATACTACATAACCTATTTTATGATATTATAAACATAGAATTTAATCTTTGGCCTTGGACTAGAAATTTAGTAAAGTACGGAGATTTCTTTTTAGCATTAGAAATGGCAGAGGGTAAGGGTATTATTAATGTAACTCCATATTCTGTATATAATACGGAAAGGTTGGAAGGTACTGACCCAATGAATCAAAACTATGTTAAGTTTAAGGTTGAATTAGATAGATTTGGTAAAAAAGAATATGAGAACTATGAAATGGCTCACTTTCGTTTATTATCAGATACAAACTTCCTACCATATGGTAAGGCTATGATTGAAAACGGCCGTAGAGTTTGGAAACAATTACAATTAATGGAAGATGCGATGTTAATTCATCGTATTATGAGAGCTCCTGAAAAGAGAATATTCAAAATTGATATTGGTAATATCAACCCTAATGAAGTTGATAACTATATGCAAAAGATTATTAACAAAATGAAGAAAACTCCATTTGTTGATAAAAATAGTGGTGATTACAATTTAAAATACAATATCCAAAACCTTACGGAAGATTTCTTTTTACCTGTTAGAGGTGGTGATAGTGGTACATCAATTGATAACTTAGCTGGATTAGATTATTCAGCTGTTGAAGATATTGATTACTTAAAAGCTAAATTATTTGCAGCACTTAAAATACCTAAAGCATTTTTGGGATATGAGGAAGATGTAAATGGTAAAGCAACTTTAGCAGCACAGGATGTTCGTTTTGCTAGAACTATTGAAAGAATTCAAAGAACAATTGTTAGTGAATTATATAAGGTAGCAATTGTACACTTAGCTGGACAAGGTATTGATGATTCTGAAATGACAAACTTCCAACTTACTTTAACAAACGCTTCTACAATATATGAGCAAGAAAAAGTAAACTTATGGAGTGAAAAAGTTAGATTGGCAAGTGATATGAAAGCATTAAACATGTTATCTACCGATTGGGTTTATCATAATATATTTGGTATAAGTGAAGATGAGATGGATACCGAAAGAGCTAAAATGGTATTAGACCTTAAAGATAGATTCCGTTATAATTCAATTGAACAGCAAGGACAAGACCCAGCAAATCCACCACAACAACAAAATGTGGAGGAGGAGATTGAAAAAATGAAGCAGGAGATTGTGGATAATAAAGGTGGTAGACCAAGAGAGGGAAATACTTACGGAAAGGATAAACATCCATTAGGTAGAGACCCACTGGGAAACAAAGAAAATGAGAAAGAGAGAAAGAGAGAAACTCGTACAAATGAATCAAATAAAAAAATAGCACAAGAATATATAAACGGAATTTCGGCAAAAAAGAGGATTTTAAGTGAAAAAACACAAAAAACTGACCTTTTGGATGAAAATAATTTGTTAGATGACAGTAAATTTTAACAAACATTAAAAAGTTTATATTTATATGTGTTAGTTTATGTACATAGGTTAAATTATAGGGAAATAAATGAAAAAAATAAAACATTCTAAGGTTAAGAATACCGGAGTGTTATTTGAGCTTTTAGTAAGACAAATAACATTGGAGGTACTTAATGGTGATAAGACTGAGAACGCAAAACATATAGTAAAAGAATTCTTTGCCGCAGGTACGGAATTAAATAAAGAATTACGTCTTTATGATTTATTATTAAAAGAAAAATACAATTCGGAATCAAAAGCTGAAATGTTTGTTGAGACTGTATCACAGGCTCATTCTAAATTAAATGTTATAAAGTTATCTAAAGAAAAATACAATCTTATTAAAGAAATTAATTCAAAATTTGAATTAGAGCAATTTTTAACATCTCCTATAACTAACTATAAAGTATTAGCATCAATATATAAAGTGTTTGAATCTAAGAAATCTGAAAACTACGATATTAAAGATGTATTTAATTCTAAGATTACATTAATTGAGAACATTATCTCTAGACCTCCTCTAAACAAAACAATTGAGGTATCCGATAGTACAAAACTAATAGAAACCTATAAACAACAAGATAAAGACCTAAGATTATTAACCTATAAGATTCTTGTTGAGACTTTCAATAAAAAATACACAAATTTAGATGAAAAACAAAAGGGCTTGTTAAAAGAGTATATTAATAACATGTCTAATACATCTAAATTTAAAGATTATTTAGCAGTAGAACTTCCACAAATTGTGAAAGAATTAAAAACAATTAAATCTAAAATATCAGATAAAGTAACTACAATCAAATTGTCAGAAACTATTTCTGTTTTAGAAAAAATGAAAATTGGTAAAACTGTATCTGATAATAATGTTTCATCTATCATGCTTTCTTATGAGTTAATCAAAGAATTAAAATCAAAGGTAAATGTCAAATAGACTAAAAGAAATAATCAGAGGGATAGTTAAAGAAATCCAAGACGAAAAGGAATTGGAAGAAATGACTGGAACTGGTGCAGTTGCTGGATACGATACTCCAAACGCATTTTCAAAACCTGGCCAAACTGCAAAGAAAAACAAAAGATTAGCTAACGTAACTGGTGGTGAGGTTGTTGATGATTTAGAAGAAGCAAAGGATTATTTGAAAAACGATGTTCCTGCTAATTCTAAAAAACCATTAGCAATAAAGCCAACGGCAATTAGTTCAGCTGATGCTGGTGGTATTGCTGATAAGAGTGGTATGATATTAGCTAAAGAGGATGAGGAAGCTAGTTTAAATGAAAATCGTTGGTTAGAAATTAAAAACGGAGATGGTTCACCTAAAGCTAAAATGAGCAGAGGTGTAACATCTATCAAACAACAATTGGGTGAAGTAGAGAAATTTGTTAACTGGTATTCTAAAATAAAAAATGAGAATGGGGTTAAAAGAGGAGATTATTATAAAAGAACAAATAAGAGTTTACATAAGATAAAAGAAAGGTTAATGAATCTTTCAGAAAAAATAAGAACTTTATAAAATGCCAGCAGTATCAAAAGCACAACAACGATTTATGGGTATGGTTCATGCAGTACAAAATGGAGACATGGAAGCACCATCTAAAGAAGTTGAAAAAGCAGCTGATTCAATGAGTAAAAAAGATGCAAAAGATTACGCATCTACATCACATAAAGGTCTACCAAATAAAAAAGAAAATATGAACACATCAATTACAAAATCAAGACTAAAAGAATTAGTTAAGGAAGTAATGACAGAAGAAACCGAATATCAAGCGTTTTTTGCTAAAGCATTAGAAAAAGCTGGAAAATCTATTCCATCTATGAGTGATGAAGAAAAGAAAGCTTTTTTTAATAAGATTGATTCTGCTTGGAACGGTAAAGGTGATAAGAATGAAGCATTGGTTGGTGGACAAAAAGAATTAGATGTTGATAAGGATGGTGATATTGAAGGAGATGATTTAGCAGATTTAAGAGCATCAAAAAACGAAGCTAGAGATTCTAGCGGAAATGAATTTCCTGAACTTGAAGATGTTAAAACAGCTGTTAAAAAAATAATCCAAAATAATGATGTTGAAAAGCTTTTAAGAAATAAAGTTACTGCTTATCTACAAAAAGAAAAAGGATTTACTGGAGCTGGTAATACAAATAGTAGTAGATTATACGATAAAGTAATAAATGATTTACTTAAACACTAAGAATATATAATGAAAGGACTTTTAATAGAAACAAAATTATTTGAGGGAAAAGTACAAGAAGATGAAGGTGGAAGAACCATTGTTAAAGGTATTCTACAAAGAGCTGGTGCTGAAAATCAAAACGGAAGAATTTATCCGAAAGAAATCCTAATGAGAGAAGCTAAGAAGTATGAGGTATTCATTAAAGAGCGTAGAGCATTAGGTGAATTAGACCATCCGGATTCTACTGTAATTAACTTAAAGAATGTTTCTCACAATATTAGAGAGATTCATTGGGACGGTGATGATTTATGTGGAACTGTTGAAGTTCTATCTACTCCATCTGGTAATATCTTAAAAGAATTATTGAAAGCTGGTATCCTATTAGGTATTTCATCAAGAGGTATGGGTTCTACTCGTAACTTATCTGGAAACAAAGTAGAGGTACAAGAAGATTTTGAATTGATTGGTTGGGATTTTGTATCTAACCCATCTACACATGGTGCATTTATGGTACCTGTAAACGAATCGGTTAATAGAGGTTTACAACAAATAGGAACTGATGTTTGCGGAGACTTCTGTAAAGCACAAGACTTAATGAGAGAAATAATAACTGAAATAGCATAATAATGGCAAAGAACTTTGATATATACGATTTCGTACACAACAATAAGATAACCTTAAAAGTTGATGGCAATAAAGGAACTACTGTAGCGAAAGCATACAATGATATCCGTAAAACTAACTTGAAAGAAGTAAAAATAGTTAATGGTAAATTCAGTTTAGCTGAAAACTTAGAAGATAGAAAATTATCAAATGAAGTTAAAAAACACTTCTTAGAGATTATTTCTACTTACAATACTTTCCAAGACCAAATGAGAAGACAATCTGATTTGACTGAAGTTGCAAATACTTTAGGTGCTATCGTTGAGGCTGCAAAAGAAATGACATTAAGAGAAAGCGGTGATTGGTTTGATGCAGTGACTGTAAAAAGAAATATGACTGAATTAGATAAGTTAGGTAAATCGTTTGATAAGTTTGCTGTTGAAGCAAACTCAATGGATGAAAGATTACATTCTTTATATGAAGATATGGGTCACATCTTAAATCGTTACTATGAAATCGCTGATATCTCTGTAGATACAATGAAAGAAAGATTAGGTAAAAAGAAATAATTATGATTCGTTTAGGTGGTTTAATATCGCAAAAAGCATTTGGTAAATTTGAAATGGGTAAAGTAATTTCAAATCCATTTGCAACGGCATTCATTAAAGAAGGTGAAGGTGAAGACCATGAAGTTTCTATGGCAAACAATTCATTGGATACCATTATTAAAATGGCAACTGAATTGAAAGCTAAAATGGGAGAAAACGAAAAGGATATTCCTGCTTGGATTCAAGACCATATTACTAACGCAGCTAATTTTATTTCACAAGCATCAACTAACTATCACGAATACGGAACAAACGAATCGGTAAATGAAGGAGCTGGTAGAGAAGCAATGGGAATTGCTAAATTTACTGGTACTCGTGCAATTGCAGTACAAAAATTTATAGATGATTTTAATTTGAACGCTAAAAAGCTTTTTAACTTTATAGCTAAAGGAAAATTAAAAGATAGAATGGACTTTGCAACAGCAATAAGTGGAACACGTGGTAACAAATATCAAGGTAATTTTGTAGGTATGTTCGGAGAAGGTACACTAAACGAAGATTCTGAAACAAAGAGATTGGAAATGCTAATTAAAAACTTGGAAGAAACAAATAAACTATTAGTACAACAACTTAAAGATAATAAAAGTTTAGCAAATAATAAAAAAGAAAATATTAAAAAATCAATAGTACTAAACTTAGATTTAATTAACTATTATAAAAAATGGTTAAAGGATTATCAATCAGCTGCAAACGAATCATTAGTAAACGAAGACGGCCCTTGTTGGAAAGGATATAAGCAAGTTGGTATGAAAGATAAGGGTGGCAAGCAAGTTCCTAATTGTGTTCCAAATAAATAAATTCTAAAGAAAAGTATAGTTTTTTTACGTTTTGTAAAATTTTATATATTTATTCTTAATAATAACCTATTAATTTAGGTTTTTCTATTGGTAAATGAATACTCTCGTTCTATGAGAAGTGACCAAAACGCCAATCAAAAACATACATTGAAGTCCACAAATTTAATGACTTCAGAAATCCGATAAATAAGGAAAACAAATGGCAAGTTCAAAATTGTTGAAAGAAGCAATTGCTGATGCTAAAGCTGTACGTGAAACTGCTATCGCTAATGCTAAAATCGCACTAGAAGAAGCATTTACTCCTCGTTTACAATCTATCTTATCTCAAAAATTACAAGCCGAAATGGAAGGTGATGAAGAAGATACGGAAGATGCAGTAAATGAAGATAATGATACTTCAAGTGAAATAGCTAAAGGTGATAACAAACAACCTGCAGATAAAGCAAATTCAGCACAAACTGACCTAAGTGGAATCTCTAAACAATCTGGTGAGCCAGGTAGCGAAGGTGAAGAAACTAAAGTTAAAGACCTTACTGAAGGCGAAGATGAGTTTGGTGCAGAAGAAGAAATTCCTGCAGAAGAACCAGCAGCTATGGAAGGTGAAGACATGGCTCCAGAAATGGACATGGATGCAGATGACGAAGATGAGTTAGATTTAGAATCTATCATCAGAGAGTTAGAAGCACAAATCGCAGGTGAAGAAAGTGAGGAAGAAATTCCTGCTGAAGCACCAGCTATGGAAGGTGAAGAAGCGCCGGTTGAAGAACCAGTAGCAGCTGAACCAACTGAAGCACCAGCAGTAGAGGGTGAAGACCCAGCTATGGCTGATGATGAAATTGACTTAGACGAGATTCTAAGAGAAATGGGATACGGAGAAGATGAAGCTGAAGAAGAAAAAGCTGACGATGCAACTGAAACTCAGGCTAAAATGGAATCATTACAGTCTGAATTAGAAGAAGCATTAGCAGTAATTAAATCTTTAAAAGGAACAATCAACGAAGTAAACCTTTTAAACGCTAAATTACTTTACACAAACAAATTGTTCAGAAGTTATAACCTAACTAACGAACAAAAAGTTAAAGTTGTAGAAAATTTAGACAGAACTTCTAACGTAAGAGAAGTTAAATTAGTTTACGCAACACTTTCTGAATCAATGAAATTCACAGGAACTGAAAGAAAAGTAGCTCAAGTTAAAAAGAACATTACCGAAGGTATTGCTTCTAAGGCTCAAGCTTCAACAGCTCCTAAAAAAGAAATTATTTCTGAAAGTAATGAATTAGCAAATCGCTTTAAGCAATTAGCTGGTATCATAAAATAATAATCCATAAAAAAATAAATAAAAATGGCAAATTTTGATTTAAGCAAACTTATGGAAGGCAAGAACCCACAA
>Ga0209297_1000110_pt1 | contig 54283 bp, 51 predicted proteins | sample S_130805_MF_Meta_FD_187322 | JGI IMG/M metagenome (GOLD analysis project Ga0209297, IMG submission 187322) | Freshwater microbial communities from Lake Simoncouche, Canada to study carbon cycling - S_130805_MF_MetaG (SPAdes) (version 2) | ecosystem: Environmental > Aquatic > Freshwater > Lake ...
ACCATGCGCATCGGTGAAGATATTCAAATTCGCGTCGGTCGCTACGGTGCTTACCTACAACAAGGTGAGGGCGATACTCGCAAACTCGCGAACATTCCAGAGGAGTTAGCGCCAGATGAATTATCTCTGGCTAAGGCAATTGAAATTCTTGCCCAACCATCTGGTGAGCGCGAACTTGGTATCGATCCTGCAACTAACCTGCCGATCATCGCAAAGTCAGGGCGCTTTGGTCCTTATGTCACTGAAGTATTTCCAGTTGAAGTTGTACCAGAGGGTGCAAAGAAGAAGCGCAAGAAAGCAGATGCACCAAAACCAAAGACTGCATCTCTTTTAAGCACCATGACACTCGACACTATTACCTATGAAGACGCACTGCGCTTGTTATCGCTGCCTCGCGTGATTGGCACTGATTCACAAACTGGCGAAGACATCACTGTGCAAAATGGTCGCTATGGTCCTTACTTAAAACGCGGTGCAGATTCGCGCACACTTGAGAGTGAAGACCAACTCTTCTCGCTCACTATGGATCAAGCAGTTGAGATTTACTCCAAACCAAAAGAGCGACGTCGTGGTGTTGCAAAACCGCCACTAAAAGAATTGGGAGTTGATCCAACAACTTCACGCCCGCTCATTGTGAAAGATGGACGCTTTGGTATGTATGTCACCGATGGTGAAACTAATGCAACGCTTCGTCGCGGCGACACGGTTGAAGCACTCAACCTAGAACGCGGACTTGAGCTCTTGGCCGGTCGCAGAGCGTGGGAGGCTGAGAATGGCGGTGTTACTCGCCCTAAGCGCTCACGCAAGAAAGCAGCAGCGCCAACACTCACCAAGAACACTGTGAAACAAGCAGCAAGCAAGCGCGCGACCAAGAAGCGCGCCACCGGCAAAGTCGCCTCTAGCGACGAATAATTCGATAGATACCCTTATCTCGTGGCCCGTTCATTACCAACACCCGTCGCACCAGCGCAGGATCAAACTCGCGGCGTGATGGCAATTCCAGCTTTTCGTCGCCTCTGGCGTTCGATGGCATTCTCTTCCCTTGGTGATTGGCTCGGCCTACTTGCAACAACTGCACTTGCGCAACAACTCTCGGCTGGCAATTACGCACGCGCTAATTTTGCGATCGCCGGAATTTTTATCGCACGCCTCTTACCTGCCGTCTTCTTGGGTCCAATTGCCGGAGTTATTGCCGATCGCTTTGATCGCCGCAATCTCATGATCGTCTGCGACATTTTGCGCGCAGCTTTATACATTTCGATTCCACTTGTTGCAAATTATCTCTGGCTCTATACCGCAACGATTCTGGTCGAGTGCATCACTCTCTTCTGGTCACCTGCCAAAGAGGCGAGCATTCCTAACTTGGTACCGCGCGAAAAATTAGAGAGCGCCAATCAAGTTTCACTGTTGGCCGCTTATGGCACCGCACCAATTGCTGCTGGACTCTTCTCACTTCTCGCACTTCTTAGCGGCGCGCTCGCAACCACCTTTCCATGGTTTAAAGGTAACTCCACTGATTTAGCGCTCTACATCAACGCAGCAAGCTTTGCCTACACCGCATGGATTGTCTTTGGTTTACATGAACTACCTAAAGGTGCCGCATCTAAGAGCGATAGTGAAGTCAGTGTTGCAACTTCGCTATTACAAGGATGGCGCTCTGTAAGTAAATCCAAAATTATTCGTGGCCTCATTGTTGGAATGGTCGGTGCATTTATCGCAGCCGGCGCAGTCATTGGCCTTGCCCGAACATTTGTGGGCGATCTCGGTGGTGGTGACGCTGCATACGGCGTGCTCTTTGGCTCGGTATTTACTGGTCTTGCACTTGGTATTGCATTTGGGCCCAAAGTCTTCGCACAATTTTCACGTCGTCGCCTCTTTGGCGCATCCCTTACTACGGCAGGAATCTTCCTAGTTCTCTTAGCTCTGATTCAAAACTTAGTGCTCGCTGTCTTCATCACGGTATTGCTCGGTGCCTTCTCTGGCATCTGCTGGGTTACTGGTTTCACCATGCTTGGTATGGAAGTAGAGAATGAAGTACGGGGCCGCACCTTCGCCTTCGTTCAGTCTTTAATTCGCATCACACTCGTAGCAGTTCTTGCCATCGCACCACTGATTGCTGCAGCAGTTGGCCAGCACACTTATAAATTTAGTAATACCCAAGTGGACTACAATGGAGCTGCAATCACAATCTTAATTGCCGGAATTATCGCCGCCACAATTGGTGCGGTTGCCTTCAAACAGATGAAAGATCGCCCCAATGTTTCGATCTGGAGCGATGTCGCCAATGCGATTCGCGGTGAACTCGGATCGATCACTGGCCAATCCACCAAAGGTTTATTTATTGCATTTGAAGGCGGCGAAGGCGCCGGCAAATCAACTCAGACACAATTGCTCACCGAATGGTTAGAAGCGCGTGGCCATGCAGTGCTGCTGACGCGCGAACCTGGCGGCACACCACTTGGTAAATCACTTCGCGAAATTCTGCTCGATAATAAAACTGGCACCATCGCACCCCGCGCCGAAGCACTTCTCTATGCCGCAGATCGCGCCGACCACGTGGCAACTGTGATTCGCCCAGCACTGGAAAAAGATCACGTTGTAATTACCGATCGCTACATCGACTCATCAATTGCCTACCAAGGCGCAGGTCGCGTGCTATCTCCGGGTGAAGTTGCACGTATTTCACGATGGGCGAGTGAATCACTCTTTCCAAACCTCACAATTATCCTCGATATTCCAGCTGAAATCGGGCTCGGCCGGATCAAGAAGAAAGATCGCCTCGAGTCCGAACCGCTTGCCTTTCACGAGCGCATTCGCCAAGAGTTCTTGCAATTAGCACTCATGGACCCAGAACGTTATTTAGTTGTTGATGCAACACAGAGCGTTGAGCAAATTCATAGCGCCATTACGACTCGAGTTGGTGAACTTCCTGCACTCTCTCGCGCAGCAAAGGTAGAGAAACCAAAGAAGCGTCGGGCAATTCACCTGCCCACTCTTAAGAAACGTAAATAACTATGAACGTCTTCGACGATCTAGTTGGTCAACAACATATTCTCGATACTTTGCAAGGTGCACTCGCTGCAGCACGCAGTGGCGCTGAAAGCCAAGAGATGACACATGCTTGGTTATTTACTGGCCCGCCCGGAAGTGGTCGCTCACTTGCAGCCCTCGCTTTTGCATCAGCACTTGTCTGTCCCAGCGGCGGTTGTGGTGAATGTAATTCCTGCACCACAGTAAAACTTGGCGGCCATCCCGATGTGGAGTTAATCCGCAGTGAGGGACTCTCGATCAAGATTGATGAGATCCGCGAATTACTCCAACGCACTTCTTGGTCACCGAGCATGGGCAATTGGCGAGTAGTTGTCATGGAAGATGCTGATCGCCTTACCGAATCTGCAGCCAATGCACTTTTAAAAGCAATTGAAGAACCAGGTGCTCGCACCGTCTGGCTGCTCTGTGCACCAACCTTGCACGATGTCTTGCCCACCATTCGCTCGCGCTGTCGCCACATTCAATTGCGCACACCATCGACTCACGAAGTCGCCGACGTTCTGACATCGCGCGAAGGTGTATCGGCGCACATGGCTGATTTTGCAGCGCGCGCGAGCCAAGGCCACATCGGCCGGGCTCGTTACTTAGCTACCGATGAAGCCACGCGCTCGCGCCGCAGCACCATCATGCGCCTGCCACTCACCATTACTGACATCGCATCTGCATTTAAGGCGGCACAGACCCTGGTTGATGTTGCAACAACAGAGGCCAGCGCTATTACCGAAGTTCGCGATGAGAGCGAGCAAGAGAAATTAGCGCAAGCATGGGGACAAGGCGCCACAGGTCGCGGCATGGCAAGTGGCGGGTCTAAAGCAATTAAAGAGTTAGAGAAAGAACAGAAATCTCGCGCCACCAGATTTGTTCGCGACACTATCGACGGCGCACTCCTTGATCTGGCCACTTTGTATCGCGATGTCATGATGGTGCAGGCTGGTGTTACCGATTCACTGATCAATTCAGATCTCTCCGATGACATTGCACGCCTTGCTGCAAAGATTCCGCCAGCTGCAACTATTACCAAGATCAATGCCATCATGAGCGCTCGCACCAACTTAAGCCACAACGCTGCACCGCTTCTCACACTTGAAGCGCTCTTCTGCTCTCTTGCCTAACCCATGCACCTCACACAACGCAATCGAATACTCGCTGCACTTCTTATCATCGCGCTGATCGCAACATCTTTCTACACAACTTTCTCAAAGCCAAAACTATTTACCTCACTTGGCCAATACCAAACCCAAAAACTAAAGTGGCAGAGTTGCTACAACGATTTCACTTGTGCAACTCTGCGAGTACCGATCGATTACACCAACCTCGAACTCGGCCAATTTCAACTCTCACTCCTTCGCGCATCAGCCACAAAACCGAAAGAACGAATTGGCACCCTCGTTGTTAATCCCGGCGGCCCAGGGGCATCAGGTGTGGACTATGCCTACGCCGCCGATGCCATTGTCTCTGGGGCAATTCGAGCCCATTACGACATTCTCGGCTTCGATCCCCGCGGAGTAAGCCGCAGCGCTCCTATTCACTGCCTGAGCGCCGCAGAGACCGACGCCATGTACGCCGCAGATAGCAAGCCCGACAACGCCCAAGAGCTCGCCCTGCTCGAGAGTGAAGCCAAAGCCATTGCCACAAAGTGCGCTGCTCACACTCAATTTCTCGCCAATTACAGCAGCACAGATACCGCACGCGACATGGATGTTCTGCGCGCAGTGCTTGGCGAAGAGAAACTTAATTACTTAGGAAAGTCCTATGGCACTTACCTTGGCGCGCTCTATGCACAACTATTTCCTACTTACGTCGGTAAATTTATTTTAGATGGCGCAATTGATCCAAAGGCAAGCATTGCGCAGCAAAGCCTGGCGCAAGCAATTGGTTTTGATTCTGCTTTTAATTCCTTCGTTAAAGATTGCACCACCAAGAGCGACTGTCCATTCACTTCATCTCAATCTGCACCAAAGGAAATTTCTACACTTCTCAAAACACTTGCCACCAAACCACTACCAACAGACCGCAAACGCAAACTCACCGAATCACTCGCTGTTCTTGGTATGGCGCAAGCGCTCTACGACAGCACACTTGGTTGGCCAGAGCTGCGCACTGCACTTACACAAATCAAAGCCGGGAATGGCACCAAACTCCTTACCCTCGCCGAAGAGTATGCACGCCGAACTTCCAATGGCACATACGTCGATAATGAAACCGATGCCAACCTAGTCATCGGTTGTTTAGATTGGCACGAGATGCGCAGCGCTAGCCAATTAGAGACTGAAGCAAAAGCCATAACTAAGCAAGCCCCAATCTTTGGTCCGTATCTTTCGTTTAATGGAAGCGCCTGCAGATATTTGCCCAAGCAGGCCAACCCAGCCCCACCATTTACATCGTCAATTACTTCACCAATCTTGATCATTGGCACAACTGGCGACCCTGCCACACCGTATGAGTGGGCGATAGGACTGCAGAGATCGTTAAAGAATTCACTTCTGCTCACATTGAATGGGAACGGCCACACCGGCCAAGGTCGCGGCTCTACATGCATCGATAGCGCCGTGGGTTCCTACCTGATCTCGACCAAGGCACCTGCAAATAATCTGATCTGCACCGCATAGCTGCCATTGCCCTGCGCATCTGCATGGTCATTAGCACCCCTCGGGATAGGGCAAGATTTCCCTATGCGCCTAGACCATGTTTCGTATGTGACTACCCATGACCAACTTGCCGACACAGTGCAACGACTCGGATCGCGTTTAGGTTCCACCTTCGTCGATGGCGGTATTCACCCACGCTTTGGTACACGCAACTTCACCCTTCCATTACTCAATGGCCATTACATCGAAGTTGTCTGCCCACTTGATCATCCTGCATCTGATGCATCGCCATTTGGTCGCGCAGTAACACAACGTGCAAATGAAGGTGGCGGCTGGCTAACTTGGGTTGTTTCAGTCAAAGATCTTGCACCTATTGAAACTCGTTTAGGCCGCGCCGCAGTTGATGGCCACCGCACCAAGCCTGATGGAACAGATTTGAATTGGAAACAACTTGGTGTACTCGGAACTCTCGAAGATCGTCAACTTCCATTCTTCGTGCAATGGACACCTAAGAATCACCCATCTACAGATGGCAAAGCAGTTGCAAGGATTGTGACGATTGAAATTGCAGGAGATGTAGAGACCATCGAGTCTTGGGTTGGCTCAGATCTTGCACGCGCCGTTGGCGATGACATTGCTATTGAGTGGGTACCTGCAAGTGCCGCAGACGGTGACAATGGAATTGTTGCCGTGCACCTTGAGACACCCGCTGGAGTCGTTCGCCTCGACTGATTAGCTTTAGTCGCCGTCTTGACTCAGGAGTAGAGCGCCGAAGTCGTAAAGGTGGGCCCGGCTCAAATCCCGTAAGCGGCTCGGAGAAGTAGTACGGTAACTTTTCATTACTAAGTTTAACGAGCGGAATAAATGAAACACCTTGCGGCGAGATCAATGAGTGTGAATTCACCCAATGCTCCATTCACGGCGCCGGGACTTGGGGATCGTATTCACCTGCTAACGGTTGCCTGGTGCTATTCCCAAGCTAAATCAGAACCCGTTCGCCTTCACTTAACAGCTGATAAATACGATTCCAAGAAAGCCGCCTCCTTCGCAGAAATTCTCAAACTTTTTCCTACTGGACATATCTCCCTAGAAGCACATGAAGTAAGTGGAATCAGCGAAGCCGAGTGGATCAATTACTTAAACAATAAAGGAGTTGATGCCGAACTCTTTTCATACAATGATCACTTAGGCCGTTTTGAAAGTACCGAAAAACTCGACATATCCAAATTCTTAAAGAAAATTCCGATTCTGCAGGAATCGATTCCTAAAAGCCATATGAAATTCTCCAGTAAGTATGTAACTACTCAGTGGGATTCCACAGCAAAAACGAGAACCCTTGATTCCAAAAGAGTGAATCAAGTTACAGAAAATTACCGGAAAATGGGTTACGAGATTGTTGTAGTCGGAGGAGAATCTAATTCGCCACTTCTTCGGGACTCGCTAGAAACAATTGCTTCGGTTATGTCAGGCGCTGAACTTCATGTAGGCGTTGATTCTGGATTTATGCATTTGGCCCTTTTGCTTCTTCCGCCGTCAAAGATACATCTCTATAACGAGCCAAGTGGATATTGGTCACATCACCTACTCAGGGCAAAGGATGCAGGTTGTCAATTGAATGAATACTACAAACCCATTTCGATCTTATGGAAAATTAGAATTCGGCTCACTTATGACAACAGCACATTGTTTAAAGCCATGAATCGAATGCCGTTAATTAAGAATATGATCTACAATAATGCCTTGTTGCAGAGAATATTCAAGGCGAAGTGAGGCAGACGTGAAAGTAAATTTACCTACCAGCGTAGGAGACTTTGTCGACCGACTTTCGATCTTAGAAATTAAGTCGGATAAGGGCCTTGATGTTAGTAAAGAGATGCAGGGGTTTGACGAGATCAAACATCTCTTTAATGAGCGCGGATTCGATCATTATAAAGAAATACTTAAATGCATTAACTTATGTCTTTGGGATGTTGTAGATGCCCAGCACACTGCAACATCTCGCTACACCGATGATTACAGCAACATCAGCACCCTAATTACTCAACTAAATGATCTGCGTCATCAAACAAAAAAAAGAATTGATGAGTATTTTAATAGTGAATTTACTGAGATGAAGAGCCATAAGTTTTAGCTAAATTTTAATACAAATTCTCCCCGTATAGTCCAGTGGAATCATCAAGGGCCGGGATTTAGATACGGAGAAATATTCGTCGACCGCTCTCCGGGCACCCTGCCAATGTCCGTAATCATCAATAATAAGTACTCCACCTGAAACTAATCTTGGGAATAAAACCTTAAGTTCAATCAGAGTCGATTCGTACCAATCAGTATCAAGTCGCAGTAAGGCAATACGCTCTGGAAGGGGCCCTGTTGCTAAAGTCTTTTCTACAGCTCCAGCAACAAAATTACATTGTGAAATGTCGACCCCGAGCGAAATCAAATTTTTCCGTACTTGACTCTCATTTACTTCACACCAGCTCGATCCTTCGCTATCACTATGTTTTGTTGCAAGATATTTATTGAGGGCTTCAGGGGTGTCTTCAATACTTGGCCGACTCATGCCTTCGAAAGTGTCATACAGCCAGTACTTTCTTGGAATTGAGCCTTTCATCCCGATCAAGGCTGCGGCACCGATCGATCCACCTGCCCACACTCCTGCCTCAACCACATCACCTTCTATCTCGTTTGAGGCAATGTATTTCATTCCTAATGCGACTCCCGCTAGCCTATTTGGACTAGTCATTGTGAGCGGCTTAACTTTTGTTAAAACTTCTCTATCAAAATCCGATAGCTCAATTGGAAATTTAGTGCTTGCATTTCTTGAAATCTCAATGTCTAGCTTCCGCAAGACAGCGTAAAAAAATCGTTTGAAAATCACAAGGATAATGTTAGCAGCCTAGAATCAAATTGATTCCGAAGATCTAGCTAACCCAATCAATTTCGTAGTCTTGGTACTTCAATGTATTTGGATAATCAAATTGTACATTTGGAAGTTTAGAAACCACAGATCTTTTGACGGGAAGCGCTTTAGAAGAAAATGAAATCTCTAACACTTCAGGAAAACCATTGGTAGCGACCCCATCATAGTTATTCACGTGGAAATGATCGATAAACATAAACTCTTGGAATCGAGTTACTAATTCTCTAAATTCTGAATAATGTGTTCCTGCATTATGAAACTCAACAACTAATCCCACGACTTTCTCCTTTAAAGGAAGTAAAGCCTCAAGAATCTTAAACTCGTCACCTTCAATGTCGACCTTAAAAAAGATGTGACTCGCAAATTTGCTCTCATCCAAAATTGTTCCTATGCCAATATCCACTGGCTTGTATGCAACATGTGTGACGCGGTTTCGGAACTGGCGATTCAAACCTAAGGACCCGAAAAATTTCTTGTACTCACGAGCAAAGTTAAACTTCTGTCGAAAATGACCAGGCTGTAAAGCATAGATTGCCGAAAAAAGCGCTTTCAAGTGATATTTAAAATCTAGTGCAGGAATTGTATGGTCGTAATTCCAAACTTTTGCATTCGCATTGCATTGTTGAAAATCGCGTTCGAAGGAGAAATTATCTCCAAGCCCAAATGATAAAAGTAAGTTAGCTGCGTTGACTGCTGATCGTGAAACTACATAACCACCATCACCGTGGCTGCCTAACCTCAAAGCATCCAAAGGTAAATTTGGCCGTAAGTAATCATATTGAGCATTAAAGGTGATTTGCACAGAGTTAGATTAGCCCTCTAATGAAGGCAGGGAATTCATTTCATCAAAAAATGACTTGAGTCTTTTCAAAACCAGAGAAAACTTTAATAAGTAAAGAACCCATTTCCAGTTTTTCTACCTAATTTTCCTGAAGAATTCAGCTCGTAGAGAATCTCAGCAGGCTCACGGTGAGTTTTAGGATCGCGTCGATGCAATTCTTCCAAAATGTTTAGTGAAACATCTATCCCAATCATGTCTAAAGTGGCCAGAGGTCCCAGTTTGTGGCCACACACTTGAACCATCGCATTGTCGATCACCTCAGGAGTCATTCCTGGTGAAGATATTTGATGTGCTGCCTGGTTTAACATAACGAAGAGAACTGAATTGATTAGGAATCCTGGAGCGTCGCCTACTTCAATAACGTTAGATTTCAAACGTTGGAGCCACTCTTTGAGTTCATTTTTGCAGTTTTCACTTGTGACTGGTGAAGAAATGAGCTCAACAGCTTTGATAATGGTTGGAGGATTCATAAAGTGAACACCGGCAAAGTTCTCTGCAATTGGGGCGTATTCTTGCAGTGACAGTATCGAAATTGACGATGTACATGTCCCAATGATCCCTTGGAATTTCAAAGTTCTACAATTTTTAAGAAACTGAGTTTTCAATTCAATGTTCTCAGGTAAGCATTCAATAATCAGGTCAAAACTTTCGATTTCCGAAGAAATTGCATGGGGAGTTTCAAGAAAAAGGTGACCGCTGTAGAGGGTATGCTCAATTTGGCTGCGATTCAGTAATCTAGAGATACCTTTTCCCATAGTCCCGGCGCCGACTATGAGGACTTTATTAATCATTTAAATTTCCTTGTCAATTAAAATTTGAGGCTGCTCAAAAAGCATCAAAATCTGGGAAAGACCAAGACGTAACCTTACATGCCTTCTCGTTCAGCGGTTTAAAAATTAAATGCAACGGCGATGGCTTAAATTTCCTTGGCAGAAAAATTAGAGGCTTCTTGCCTTTTCTCCAGTCAAGCGTCAGCCCATATTTTGGTAAATGTCTTCCTAATTGCCTCGATGCATGGAGGTCCTTCGACTTCGCAATAGCAGATAACTTAAATGGACCGAAAATTCTGTGTGAAATTTTCAGGCTACTTTGGGACTTAAGAATTTTGGAATAGAGCCGAATATGGGGAGATTGAACCCTCCATGAAATTTCATCATTTGAAAATACGCGCTGCCCAATCGGCTCCCTCCGAAGCGAACCAAATCGCAATTCCAAATCCCCAATGTGCTCAAATCCTAAGTGCCTCGTAAAACCTCTGAAACTATTGGCATTCGCAACACCAATAACACAGGCATATTCCTTGCTGGATTCTGTATAAGTCATTTCAGCAAGTGTTTTAAAAAGTCCGGTTCTCTGTTGACCAGGATCAATCACGGTATTCACTGACAATAAGGCAGGAGAAGAATATTCGTCGATTGATATTGGTATGCAGGCATAATGACCTACCAAGTCATTTCCTAAATATGCGTCAAAGCCAACTACATTGCCATTTGGATTCATAAAATATAGCCACTGCAAGTACTCAAAATTCAGGTGAGGTCTCTTAAAAACCTCTGAGAGCAAACGCTCATAGTCATTCAAATTCGAATGCGAAATTTTAGAGAAGCTGAGATTCATTTCCTTCTTCTGCTTGTCCATGTAATCTCCTAGGTTAAGCATTCAATAAGGCTAGATGTGACTTAAACAATTCTAGTCCTATTCATTTTCAATTCTCTGAAGGTGTTGATTAACCACTTCCGAATTTTCTCTACCCCTAAGTTGATAGAGACTTACAAAAGGATGTTGTAGATGAATTTCACTTGCAGTGTGCCATTGACCAAAGATGTACTTGCAAAGAATGGGCATCCCTAGTCCTAAAAAAGTACGAAACTGACTCTTATAAGTAAAGATCATTTTTATTGCTACTTGACCAATAAATAGTCTTTGGTATCTAAACTTTTGCCCGGTCACAATTGGAGCCATTACGGAAAATAGGGGAAGATATTTATGTGCAGAACGGTAGGTGCTAAAGAAAAAAACCTCAGATCCAATTTTGCGTGCAATATTTTGACCAATAACTGCTGCAGAATCATGATCTTGATGACCACCTTCGAGCGCTGGCACCACAATCAGGCTCGGATTGATCTCTCGCAATTTCTTAGTTAAAAGCGCTAACTTCTCAAGGGTGAGATCAGAATGCAAGTGCCCGTCCCGCAGAAAATGTTCTTCTCCAAAAGGAAAGAATTCTGCTTGAACTCCAATTCTGCTAAGAACTTTCATCGATTTTGCAAACTCATTATGTCTATTTACGTTAAAACCTTTAGCCTCTTTATCTAGTCCATTTGTTAAGGTGATAAAAACTTGTAGATTATTCTTGAAATAGTCAATTAGAGGTAATGCAAAGATTTCGTCATCGCAATGTGGAAGCAGATAAACGATGGGATTCATTTATCCTTTCTTTCATCTCTATTTGCAATTGTATTAAGCAGGATCGCGATTTGAGTAGCAGCGAGCTCAAGTCTTCTCTCTTGGCGAGATAATTCAATACTTAGTTGAAGAGAAATGCTCGAAAGTATCACCAACGCGCAGATAATTAAGAAATTCGAACCAATTTTGAAACCAAGAAAAGCTACTGAACTAGGATTAAAATATACAAGCAGGAAGAAAATGATCGATACTAATTGTGCAAGGATCCAAAACAGTGCATATTTCTCAAGCAATTTCTTTTTTGCAATTAACCTATAAATTAATAAAAATCCTAGGATTTCAAATATTAAGAAAAAGGCGATCTGCTTATTCAATTTATGCCCTTTCTATGAGTGATATGGAAACATTAGCAAGAGCTCTCATTAGAAAGAAGAAAGATCGAATGTTATTTTGACTGCGTTTACCACTGATTCTCGCACGCATTCTCACAGGCACTTCTTTGACTACAAAGCCTTTTTCTCGAGCAATCAAAATTGAATTCATCGTGTCTCCTAGATATTCGGAAGGGTAGTAGACTGAGAAATAATCAATTGCTTTCCGATTGACTCCTCTATATCCTGAGGTGGCATCTGTAATTTTGAAACCTGAGGCAAGGGAAACAACTTTTGAGACAACATGCAGCACCCAAGTGCGTTTTTTGGATGTGTGCAGTTGACTGCCTTGATCTAAGTCTTGATAAAGGAATCGGCTACCAATGACCATGTCTGCACCATCGGTTAAGCCTTGCAAGATAACTCCGAGGCTTTCTGGGTCATGTTGACCATCTCCATCAACCTGAATAGCAAAATCTGCGCCAGACCTTTTTGCAAACTCAAATCCAGTTCGAATAGCTACACCGACTCCGCAGTTGTATGGAAGCTGCAAGAGAGAAATCGCTATTCTAATGCTGGTCGAGGCACGCCTAAGCTCTTCGACGACCTGAATTGTCGAATCGGTCGAACCATCATCAATTACGACAATTTCGATGCTGCAATCAATTCGGGCACTTATGGCTTGGATTTCACCAATAACAATCGGAATATTATGAGATTCATTAAAAGCTGGAACAAGCAGAAAGACTTTCATTAAGAAGGGAATTTTCTAAATGAAGGAATAGAAATTTCAGGGAGATTCCTTAAAAGGACTAGCGCTAGGACAGGAATCAATGGGAGTTGGTACCTAAAATTTACTCCCATGACACCATTGAGTGCTCCAATGATCCAAACTGCAATCGCCGTGGCAATAAATAGCTTGCTCGAGGAGTCCTTGAAATTCTTCCAAGAGAAGTAGAATCCGAGCAGAACTCCAAGTAGTAGGACTCTATCAAGGACGGCAAGTTCGGCACTTTCAATAAATCCCACTTTGGCAAACGAGACTGGCAGGTATAGCAATTTGCTAAAAAAGGATTGACCATTTCTTTCGGGTAGAAGTGCACTCGCACCATTCGGTTGCAAGAGAATCGCCGGCAGACTCATTAGAAAAGCCAAGATTGAAAATACTACAAGTTTCCATTTTCCTCTAGTTACTAAGAAGTCAAATACGAAGAAAGCTAACCAAATGGGCAGACAGAAGCGTGTAAAACTAGTCAAAAATATCGAAACTAAAATCAAGGAATTCTTTGTCCTAGTGTCAATTTTCGATTGGTAAACGAGAATAGTTAGTGCAAATAGTCCAGTGAGTAATGAATCAGTGCAATTGGAAACCATCCAGCGCAAAAGTGTTGGGGACGTTAGCAAGAGAAAATTAATAAACAATCCAAGTGCTGACTTGTTCAATCTAAAGGCAATAACTTGGATGGCAAGAATCAATGCGAGGAGTGAAAGTATTGGAATCACCAACATTCCAGGAATTCCCAGGAGGTAAACAGGGAGCATAGATAAGGCAGGATAGATAAATCTGGGAACCGAGAGATTCCAAAGCGGATTCGTTGAAGGCAGGAGATCTGAAACCCTTAAACCTTTGGTATCGACAGAGAATTTCTTGTACCAATCAACCACTAAATTTGCAGCATCATTTTGGCTATGCCCTAGAAAAAGCAGCGTTCTGAAAGTATAGTGAGCCCCATCGGGTTGATAAAGGCCGTAATCAAAACGAAACACTAATCCATTGAAAAAGAGACGCGAGAGTACCGCAATCAAAACCAAACCAGTTGCTGCAAGAAAGTAGAGTCTCTCCCTTTTGACCATTCCCACATTTACCTCTACCACTGTCGCTCGAAGTTGCAGTAAGGCAATACTATCTAAAACTCGATCAACCTCTGCTAAAAAGGGGCAAGTCGAGATTAGTAGCGAGTGTCAAACTAATCTTGACCAGGATTCCTTACCTTATTAATGCCTAATGCAATCAGCAATGGGTTCAAATGAATCCGAACGTATTTGGCAAAATCCCGTGGGACAAGCACTCTATACATGCGCAGCAAGCTGTACCCGACAAAGGATTCGATCCATTTTTTAGAATCCTTGCCAATTACTTCTAATTCCTTTTTGCGCCACTCTCGGTGCAAATCACTTGCGACTGGATAAGTCCAAGGTTTTCCGTTACCCGAAAAATGCACAATAACACTATCTTCGATCAGACTTTCAGGATAATCGAATCTATTACGCTGTTCAGCAGCAAAATTATACTTTTGGTTTAATTCAAACCAGTCATTTTCAAAAACTAAATTCAAACAATCTTGATCCATGTAGTCCAAATTAGGTCTCGATCTCAGAATCTCCTGAACCTTGTCATCTGTTTCATATTCACGCCATCTATTTAAATTGATGGCGAGAACCCCTGAATTAAAATATCTCTTAATGGCTTGGCCGTCCGCCCCCTTTGTTAAGGTTGCTACATCTAGAACAGCCGCAATTGTTTGCTTAAAATCTGTCTTAAGCAAGGAATCAATTGAAGATCGTATGTTTACATCTACATCAAAATAGGCAATCGATGCGATTTTTGGAAGCAATTTACCGGCCATCAATCTTCCATAAGTTATTTTAGGAATTATTGAGGTCGATGATGTTAACGGCATCGCCTCAAGTTCGTCATCTATTGCCAAGAAGACTATTTCAAAGTTTAGAGGACCAGCTAGTTTGACTAAATCTCGCTTGAAATCCCCATCGCAGTGCTGTGTAAAGCAAGTGAAATTTTCGATACTTGAATGGATGTCTAGATTTCTCATTAGCACTGCTGTCTGCACGAGCATCTTCTCGTCAATATTGACTAATGCGGTAGTAATCAAATTAGCTCCGTCCTAAAGAATCTACTGATGCTATCTTTATGAGTACGCAATCGTTTCGCCAGAGATTTAGGAACAAGCAATCTATAGGCACAGAGGATGGAATACCCGAAGTTAGACTCGATCCAATTTACAGGTGAATCTCCAATTAGTCCCCTCTCAGCCTTTCTCCACTCCCTGTGAAGTTTGCTTGCAACAGGATATATCCACGGTTTAAAGGGTCCCGCAAAATGAGTTATGGAGTTTTCCTTTCGTGATGGGTAGAAGCGAAGAGTGGCTTCGGAAAAAAAATTAAATCTTTGATCTAACTCATGCCAGCTATTCTCACAGACAATGTTTAGTAAGTCTTGGTCCATGTATTTGAAAGGGCCTCGTAAAGCTAGGAGTTGAAGAATTTTTGCATCCAAATTACGATTACGCCACGAGCTCAAATTTAAAACAAGCACCCCAGCATTGAAATAACTATCAAGAATTGAGCCATTCTCATTATGAATTAATAAAGTTTTTTGCCTTACTGCTCCGAGTGTCCCGTGAAAATCTGTCGCAAGTAGTGAATCAAGCTTCTCTCTGATTTTAATGTCAATGTCAAGATAAAGAACTTTCTCTATGGTTTTCGGAAGTATTTTTGCGATCAGTACCTTTCCATAAGTTACGGTTGGAATCCCACGATCTGGGTGGATATTTTTCAACTCCTTAAGAGCTTGATCAATTGGATAGAAAAGAATATCAAAATGCGAATTACCAACTAGTTTCAGGAGGGAATTTTGAAAGTGCGCATCGCAGTTTTGCGTTAAGATATGCAGAGTCTGGATGTTTGAATATAGATCTAAATCATGAACTAAAACAGCAGTCTGATTCAGATAATTTGAGTCAATTGTAATAACCACTTGATCAATGTTTTTCATTTCAGCTTTTCCTAAAAATTAAAAGAATCTTCTTTTGTAGAGTTCGCAACTTAGTTTTCCCCTCCACTATAGAAAGTGGAGGGGATTTGGAACCTAGAATTCTAAAAATTTGCAAATTAATTATTGCCATTCTTTCAGTTGAGTTTACCACTGGCTTCTTATAGACGTTTGATTTCATACTTTTTTGTTCTAGAGATCTTAGAAATTCGTGCCATTGATTACTAATTTGAGTAAAATTGAAATCCTTTTGTACGAAACTAAGAGCATTCTGTGAGTATTGGAGTCTTCTTTGGTCATCTTTAATCAATGCGATTATCTGTCTTTCTAAATCATTCCTAGTTTTTATCAGAACACCCGTTGACTTATCCTGTACGGTATCGATTAATCCGTATTTCTTTCCAGCAATAACAGGAACACCTGCTGCTTGGAAGTCGAGAGCAGCCGCTGGACAATTTTCGGTGAATCCCGTGGGGTTTGCAATCCCAATGAAACTGTCGGCAATTTCTATGGCCTTGCGTTCTGCCGACACCCTTCCTAGGAAATCGACAGAAGAGATAGAGGCGCCCAGGGCCTTAACAATCTCTGCTTCGTAAGTAGGTGCAGCAAACTGTCGCTTCCCCAAGTTTGTGTTTCGGTCGTACAGATTCCCACTTCCTATTACTTGCAATTTCAATTCAGGGAATTCTTGAGAAACTCTTGGCCAAGCTTTAGCAACCACATGAAATCCTTTTTGTGGAACCAGAGCACCGAGGTAGGAGATTTTCTTCTTATTCATAACATCAGATTGAAGGATTGCTGGGTACTGTCCGTTTTGAATCACAACTGTCTTTTTGGCGACAGGATTATCAACCCATGAGAGTGCCTGTCGGTTTCCAAGTGCAACTACACCTGCAACCGAACTAGATCTCGCTAATAGACGTAAGTGTGTGGGTGACGGCGTAACATGTGTCCAAGCAATTAGTTTGGCCTTTGTGGTTAGCAGAGATTCTAAGTAGGGGGCGTCTGGGTCAATCTTGGGTCGAAAGACTAGAAATTGATTGTCAAGCAAACCCAATTTCATTGCACTTTCTAAGTTCGAAACAACTACCAAATCTAAACCTGCTGCAAGTCGAAGTGGAAAATTTGTCAAAATACAAACTTGAATTTCCGGCTGTTTTGCAAGTTCTGTGGCCAAACTAATTGTCGCGTATTCCGTGCCACCAACTCCTGGATTTCCAAGATCTGGTCTGTTAAAAGAAAATTCAGGTTCATTGGCAAATTCGACATAGAAAAAGATTTTCATCCTAAGAAATCCAAGTAACTCTTGTTGCTCTCAACATATCTAATGCTCTTCACTCGTGAAAGCCTAGGCCATGTGACAAAGTTTCACGTTAGAATTGCGCCCATGGCTAATGGCGTAAAACGAATTGCCCTTTTCACTAGAAAAATGAACGGGGTGATGGGCGGTCTAGAAAGACAGATTCTTGAGATTGCCAAAATACTTGTTGATGCGGGGTTCGCTGTAACGATTATTACCTTGGACCAAGGCGACATAAAAACTTTCTTCCAGGACCCCTTACAGGGAATTAACTTTATCTCCTTGGATGAAGGGGATCCTGACATACCTTCAAATATGACGACTCGGATTCGACGGCAATTAAAAATGTATCACTTGATAAAGAAATTAAAACCGGATTTAGGAATAGCTTTTATGTATGGGGGTTATGTGATGTCTAGAGTTCCAATGCTGTTATGCAATAGTCCAGTTATTCTTGCAGAAAGAAATTCACCTGCGATGTATTCCTTAACAAGAATTTCTCGCTTTCGCCATTTTCTCTATATTTCCATGATACTAGCAAATAGAATCACCGTTCAATTCAATAGTTATGTGACAAAATATCCTTGGTACTTACGGAAAAAGATTGTTGTAATACCCAATACAATTCACGATGTCGGTCTAGTTGTCCATAAAAATGAAAAAAATCTAAAATTTGTTTATGCAGGAAGATTTAGTTTTCAGAAACAGATTCCAAGATTATTGACTGCTTTCTCCAATTTTCACAGTATGTATCCAAATACCACCCTGACCTTGTATGGGGAAGGCGAAACCCAAAACGAAATTTCTAGAATAATAAGTCAATTGAAAATGGATAGTTATACGTTTTGTTTAAAACCCACAGATATCGAGGTAATACTTCAGAATACTGATGTAATGTGCGTACTTTCAAAATGGGAAGGGTTCCCAAATACTCTTGCTGAATCTCTTAAAGCTGGAGTACCAGCGATAGGCTTCAGTAATTGTGATGGCGTTTCAGATCTAATCCGCGATAAAAGTAATGGATGGCTAGAGAAGGACCTTGGCGAAGATTTAGAGATCCAAAAGCTATTGGAAAGGTCTTACGCAGATGTTGTGAATGGGGCTCTTTCACGTAGCCAGATTAGAGCGTCTATGGACATGTATTCGGAGAAAAGAATTCATACGCAATGGAAAACTTTAGTGAGTCAAGTTATAACTGAGATTAGCTAAAAAGATTTCTAGTTCATTACCAATGTCGTATATTCCAATTCTTGATCGAGATTATGTTGCATAATTAAAGCGTAAAAAACTGCGTTATTTGAATTAACCTCGTTTGCGTCTTTAGCAAGGCTGGTAAGCATGTCGTCAAGGTAGTCACCCTTTGTAGTGAAAAATCGTTCACTTCTATGCATTATCTGATGAATGGTAATACTTTTCCAATGAAATGCACTTGTATGTTTACCACCCAGGCTTACAAGGATTGCCGGGTTTTGTGGCTGAGAAATTTTAACAATTCTTCCAATGCCTCGAAGGTTATATTGGCGAATTCCGTGCCACAAATAAGTGCGAAGAGTGCTCCTTGCTGGAAAAATGTGAATTTGAATTAAAGGTTGCCCAGTGATTGCGACTGTATCGTGAATATTTTGGAAAAACTTAAGATCGAAATTGAAATGTTCCAAGGCTGACTGGGTAATAAGGACGTTTCTCCCAGATAAGTTAGCCGCTACATTTTCGTATGAAGTTTCCTTGAAGTTAACATTTTCACTAACAGCCTCTCCCCAGTAAGGCGAAGTGCTTATGTCAATTCCTAAATAGTTATCCTCCGGCTTTAGTTTGAATACTTTTCGGTATTCGCCTGACCCGCAGCCGACATCAAGAACGTTTAAACTTCCGCCAACAATTTTACGGACAAGGTCGAAATCGATTGCAGCCCAAAAAGTATTTGAAAGAAATCGCGCTGGAGTGGTTTTTTGGTTTGTGGCATTTTTCATATTCTCATACTTCGAAAAAAAATATTCTGAGTAGTAGGACCTTCTCTTAGGAAAATTAAAAAGGTTATTTAGGAAGTTAAGTGCCATAAAGCCAAGCTTAGAAATAGGTGTCATCGAGTAATCAGAGTTGATTACATGGAGACTGCTAGAAGCTTTATTGAAAACCTTCAATTTCATAAAGACCCCACTTCTCATCTGCTTGAAACATTCGATATGCATGTGAAGGAATTGCTCCGCGTACTCTACATTAGCAGCAGTAAAACAACGACAATGGCGGAATAGCGTGCAATAGATTCGCACCTCACAGGATTCTGCAAAAGGGTTCTTAAGGCTAACGAACAAACTTACTTATTGATAAGATTAAAGAGAAAGCAAGTCGGAAAGTCTGGAGGAGCCGCAAATGCCACATAATTCCAAGCTAAAAAAAGAGGTATTTGTAGTTTTTAGTGCAATGTCGCACCCCAGTAATGTGGTGGTACACAAATCATTAAGGAAGTTTGTAACAGAATCAAAAACTGTTGTCATAACCTCGCGCCAGTTTAAGAAAGATTGGCAAGAAGAAGCAGATATTCTACATATTGCAAAGTTCGCATTAGACTTGACTCTCAAGAGAGTTATAAAAGCAATTTTGAATCGAAATTTCTTGCTTCGGCGATTACATAATTACGTATTCCGTAAGTTCTTGTCCAGGTGGCAATGGTTAACAATGCCTCCACATAATGCTCGCCATTTTGAGTCTCTTGCGCTAATTAGAAATTTGCCGTTCGGGTCCTGGATATTTCTAGTGGATAGTCGAGATCTTGTGTTCCAAAAAGACCCGTTTGAATTAGGGATTGAATTAGAGAAGGTCGCTGAACTTCACTTCTTTGATGAGAGAAGTAGAAATTTTAAGACTGGGGGAGTTCAAAGAAATGAGTCTTCTCCCGCAAATTGGAATTGGTCTCGAATGCTTGTAAATGACCAATTAGACCGTTTGAGTAACTTATCTCCAGGCTGGATAATTAATTCGGGTTGCATTTCAGGCAAGCGTGAAGCTCTTATCGAGTTTCTAGAGAAGTCGTGTAAATCTCTCGGTGAATCTTTGTACAGTACAACAGACTTGCTGGATCAGGCATCGACAAACTATGTTGTTTATGAGGACTTCCTCAGCTCGGGCTTTGAAATACATGCGAACGGTGAGATTGTGCTAAATATGTGCGGCAAGATTGATGAGATGGTCGAGATCACCACATCGGGGCTCCAAATTAAAAATAGTTTGGTTCCAATTGTCCATCAATTCGATCGATTTGGCTCTTGGAGCCCTGTTGAGGGATTCAATCTGACAGCCAGAGATTACAACGACTCTAAAGCTATCCCAAATAATTAACGAGTTCGTCTTCAAGATGCAAAACTTGGATCTTTCTCTTGGACCTGCCTGCAACGATTATTCGTTGCCCCTCTAGTAAGACCAGCGACTCATATTTAGGTGAAACTCTCGGAATAAGCTCATCTATTTTGCTTTCTGCATACATTATCAAATCCTGCAATTGGTAACCGCTGCCTGTTCCTACTTCAAATCTTACAACTACCGGCTCCATTTTTGATACCGAATGAAGTGAATCAACAACTGTTCGATAGATGAGATCAAAATGAATAAAATCTCGAACATCGTATGGATCGTCAAGTGAAATAGTAGAACGCAATTCCTTCCGATTGGATTGAACCTGATCAACAAGGGAGTTCGTGTATTTTCCGCCGAAAACTGAATGCGTGTATAAAATGTAGAGTGGGAATGCAGACATTTCTGCTTGATCAAGGAGCTCTTGGACCTCGGAAGAACTTTGTGCAGCGTATGAAATTCTAGGATTTTCATCGTAAAGGATTAATGCTGAGGCTAATTTCACATAAGGGGTCATGCTTGCTGCAATAAATTTGAGAAAATTCTCCCTATTTTCTTGCCCTATTTTTGGTGCCGTTACATCTTCAAGATTTCTATTTCTTCCACTTAAATCAAGAATAATGTTTCTGGTATTTGGAATCTTTTCTTGCCAATCAGCAAGCCTTGTATCAAGAGTTAGATGATCAATTCCTTCACTAGTGAAGCGAGATTTGAATTCGCTTCCTAGCTTTCCATTTGATCCAAGCAAAACTACTAGCGGTAACTCGCTCATGAGCTAAACTCGTTTACTTAGTAGTAACCTTACCAATTTTTCCACGGTGCAGCATTCTCTCTCCATAAGGTATTGAGCATTTGCATTTCACGATAGGTGTCCATGGGTTGCCAAAATCCAGTATGGCGAAAAGCAGCAAGTTGACCTTCTGCACTCAACTTAATCAACGGATCCGACTCTAATGTCGAATTTAGATCGAGGTACTCCAGAAATGAATTTTCAAAGATAAAGAAACCACCGTTAACAAAGCTATCCATTATTGGTTTCTCACGAAAATTCTGCACGAGATTATCATCAGACATTTCAATGACGCCAAAACGGCTTACTGGATTTACTACAGTGACAGTTCCTATCGTTTTCTTGGCAAGATGGAATGAGAGTAGGTCCTGGATGTTCACATTTGCTAGTCCATCTCCGTACGTACAAATAAATCTTCCAGCCTGCAGATAAGGCGCAATCGCTTTAACTCGTCCACCGGTTAGGGTTTCTTGTCCTGTATCTACAACAGTTATGTTCCAATTTTCAGTTACATTAGTGTTGATTAGCGAGACACTTTTCTTAATTCCCAGAGATATTTTTACGTCACTTGTTTGTGTTTCATAATTCAAAAAGTAATCTTTGATAACATTCCCCTTATAACCAGTGCAGATAATGAAATTATTAAACCCCTGGTTAGAAAAATTCTTCATAAGATGCCAAATAATTGGAAAGCCGCCAATATCAATCATAGGTTTCGGTTTGAATTCGGTTTCTTCGCGTATTCTGGTGCCAAGCCCACCAGCGAGGATAACTACCGGAATATCTTCGATAGCGCTCACTTGCTTCCTCCTATAATTTAAATCGAATTACTTTTGACCAAGCACCGCTGAGATAATCGAGCTCGATGCGTACTCTAACATCTCCGTAGTCAATCCAGGCCAGACTCCAACCCAAAAAGTATCTTCCATGACTTTATTCGAGTTTGTGAGTGCGGATATTTTTCGATGTTCGATGTCTTTGAAACCAGGCTGACGTAGCAAATTTCCCGCAAACATTAATCTTGTGTCAATCTTCAGATCTTCCAATTTTTGAAGAACCTCGGTACGGGTTTTTCTAGAACCGTTCCTAAGCGTAATTGCGAAACCAAACCACGACGGATCGCTATCAGGGGTTGGTTTTGGAAGAATAATCTGATCCTCGAGATCTGCAAGTTTTAAAGAAAGAAATTCCCAATTCTTTCTTCGCGTGGCAACAAATTTATCTAGCTTTTCGAGTTGTGCGAGTCCAATTGCTGCTTGTATGTCACCAGATTTTAAGTTGTATCCAATATGCGAGTAAGTGTATTTGTGATCATAACCTGCGGGCATTCCTTCAAAGTTCCATTCGAATCTCTTAAGGCAAGTGTTATCGCAACCTGTTTGACACCAACAGTCTCGTCCCCAGTCTCGAAATGATTCGATAATTGGTTTTAGTTTTGCATGTTTAGTTAGGACTGCACCACCTTCGCCAGTCGTAATGTGATGAGCAGGATAAAAACTTTGAGTTGCCATGTCGCCAAAGGACCCAAGTTGCTGATTCTTATACGTGCCGCCTAGGGCGTCACAATTATCTTCGATCAACCATAAATTGTGCTTGTCAGCAATTGCTTTGATTGCTGAAATATCAAATGGATTGCCTAGCGTGTGTGCGAGCATTATGGCTTTAGTCTTACTACTTAGTGCCGATTCAATTTGATCAACTATTGGTGAATAGTCGCCAAGTGAAAGATCAACGAACACGGGTATAAGTCCATACTGAATTAATGGAGAGACCGTTGTCGGAAATGCAGTCGCTAAAGTTACAACTTCATCGCCAGGCTTTAAAGCCCTATCTCCCAACTTATTACTTGTAAGTGTTGCAACTGCAAGTAAATTTGCGGAGGAGCCAGAATTACACATCAGCGCATGGCGAACCCCGACCCTTCTTGCTAGCCTTCGCTCAAATTCTTCAGTATTTGGTCCTGCAGTCAACCAAAAATCTAGTGAAGCGTTCACTGCTGCTGTAATTTCTGACTGATCGAATACCTTCCCTGTCACTGGTACACGAGTCACACCGGGAGTAAATTTCTTAGGCATCTGTTCGCGCTTGTAAATTAAATCAACAAGTTCAAGAACTTCATTGCGATTTGTCGGCATCGCCTTTTCAGCCAATTTTCACTCCATTCTCTTCAAAAATCTCCCGAATAGGTTGCCTATCGTTCCATAGTATGCGACTTTCTTACTCTTCTTGCTATTGTGTGTACATGCGAGTCAAAATGCTTGAAGCGCTGCAAAACACCAATGGACCAATTCTTGTAACTGGTAACACTGGTTTTAAAGGAGCTTGGCTTACTCAGATCCTTGACTATTTGGATATCAACTATGTAGGCGTCGCATTGCCGCCTGAAAACAAATCACTTTTTGAAGTCGCTGGTCTTTCGACTAAAAAGTCCATTTTTCTAGATTTGCGGAATTTTGATCAACTTTTAGAAATATTAGAACAACATAGACCAGTTGCTGTGATTCATCTCGCCGCTCAACCACTAGTTCTAGAAGCCTATAAGAATACTATTGAAACTTTTTCTAACAATGTCATGTCTACGGTGACCCTGTTGGAAGCTATAAGAAACACCCCTTCAGTTCGGGCTGTAGCAGTAGTTACGACAGATAAAGTCTATGAGAATAAGAACAAAAGAAAAAAATACGTTGAGAAAGACAGACTCAAGGGAATTGATCCTTACAGCGCGAGTAAAGTCGCAGTTGAATCCGTCATTGACGCCTACAGAAATATATTTTATAAAACTAATGGCCCCAGACTTATGTCTCTTCGTGCGGGAAATGTAATTGGTGGAGGGGATATTGGTGAAAATAGACTTATTCCCGATGCAGTGAGAGCCCATTTAAGCGGAATACCTATGGAGGTAAGAAATCCATCGAGTACTCGACCATGGTTGCATGTCATTGATCCACTCATGGGATATTTGTTAGCGTTACAACACCTATTAGTAGAACGTGAACCAGAACAGGCTATTAATTTTGGCCCTCAGGGCGAGAAGAATATGAGCGTAAAAGAGGTACTCACGTGCTTACAATTAAATCTTCAATTTGAATTCAAAGAAAAAGTACTGCCAGCTGAATCTTATGAGGCACAATATCTTGACCTTAATTCAGCATTAAGCGCTAAAACTCTTGGCTGGAAACCAGCTTTCAATTCCCAAGACGCTATTAGGCTCACAGCGGAGTGGTGGAAAAGTTATTTTGCAGGAGAAAACGCAAGCACGTTATGTCAGCAACAAATCAAATATGCCTTTGATTTCTATTAAATCTCAATCTAATCCGCATCAGACTTTTCTTAACCAATGGCTTTAGAAATCTCATCTTCCAAATAATGGTTACTTCAAGACCTTTGAAAAGTGAAACTTTAAAATCCGGTGATTCCTTCACTCCACGGAAAAGAGGTAGAGGTATTTGGGAGTCATGTGCGTATTTTTCAAAAATATCAACCAAATCTTCTCTCTTGAAGTCAGATTTCAAAACCTCGCAAATAGCCTCGAAATAGGCATTGGGATCTCTTTTGATGAGTAAAGGGCCTAATCTTTCAGATAAAATCTCTTCGGCAATGCCCACTCTGTTGGTAATTGGAATTGTGCCGAGAGCCAATGCTTCAAGAATTGGTAATCCAGTTCCCTCCGCTTGAGAAGTTTGTACCAAAATTCCAGCACTTGCAATTTCTTTTAATACTGATTTATTAGGCACGAACCTAAAAGCACTATCAATTATCTTTACTTCAATCGAGGGATCAAAACCTTGTAGAAGGTTTATCAATGGATTGAGAATTTCTCCCCGTCCTTTATGATCAACAAAACCATAATTATTTCCCCATTTACTATTCCCAACCCAGATAATTTTCTTAGGATTACGCATAGGAAGCTTCTCTCGTACTTTTCGAATGTCATTAAGATTAGGAAGGTCACGATAGATGCCAAGAGGTGGGAAGCTTGGATAAAGCTTAGAGTATTCTTCAAAAAGTAATTGGTTTGTCGTGTAGTAGCCATCCGCATAATGGAACTGAGAAGATTCTTGTTTGAAATATTTAGGCTCAAGGCCTAAGTGATCAGCAATAACAAAATATATTTGGCCTCTCCTTCGAAACTTTTCCAGTAACTCTGCGGTTAATTTCTTATGTGTAAGGTCAAAAAAAACTCTTCTCCATGCAAAAATAAGTACATCGGCGTTCTCATTGATGACTGTAGTTACAAAAAGTTCCGGGCTGGCAAAGTCAAGTGCAGCGAAAACCAAAGTATTTTTAGATAAAGCGTGTTGATGTGCAGAAATACCCATTGCGGAATCATGAATGTCGACGATTATAAGAGTCTTAGCCATTCAGGTTCTAAACCTCATCTTGATGTTATCCAGATAATAATAGACTTTCCTAAACCAAACCTTGCTGCAGTATTCCGTAAAAGAGATTTGTTTCTTGGTAAGAAGAAAAAAATTCATAAAGAAAAAAAATTTCAATCGATTTTGAAAATTACTTCGGATTCTAGAATTTGAGTCAGATGAGTCAATTAAGCTTTTTGTAAATTCATCACCATGGTAAACAACAGGATCGCGGGAAACGTAAAATTGACAATTTGAAAAGGGCCAGTCAGCAACAGACTTGATTGGCGTATTGCTTTGTAACAATGACTGAGCAGCTTGAGGTGTTAAAACATAACCGACTGCAAGCGGTGGTATACCCAATAATTTTAGCGGTTTTAGGGGTGATTCTGATGAGAGCGGACAAGCATCTGTTCGAGTAAGTTTTTTAGGATTCCATCCAGCTAAAGAAAGAACGGCCGCTTTGCCATAGTTCTGCATTAAAAATGTCAATGAAATCTCAAGCAAGCAGTCTAAGTTGACAATCCTAGCGTCATCTTCGAAGACGATTCCTCCAATTTTAGACTTCGCAATTCGCGCTCTTGCAGAATTATGTGAATCTGCACAACCTACTTCGCCTGCCAGTAATTCTCGACCTTGAAAAATCTGAGCTAATTTCTGATTAAATCTGATTTGTAGCTTTTCGACGTCAAGAAGGTTTTTTGTGATACTGGCGTTGATTTCCTCCACTTTTACCAAATTATTTTGCGTGAGTCGCTGCACTAATGGCGCAGATCGCAGAGATTCTTTTTCTCCAATAACTAACACCTGCATTTTGGAAATCGTGAAAAGACTTTCAGATCTCTCATTCATTGAATGAAAATTCTATCTCTGCTCGCATTTGGGAAAAGTGCTTTTCATATCTCTTGTGTGTAAATAACCATTTTCCTTCAGGCGTTAAAAAATTAAGATTTGCCGCAGAGTCGTACCTTCGTGCAATCTCTAAATAAGTTCCATAGTTCTTTTGTTTGTATGCAGCCCAGTCCTCGATTTCCTGGAAATAGTCGCTTGTGTCAATTCTACTCATTGACTTAGCTTTTACAAATGCTAGTGGATACACAAAGAGTCTATAAATTCTTGTTACTGGAGTAAGTTTGCCTGGATTATTTGTAAATCCATGTAAAAAAGATGCAAATGAGTCTCCGGCTCTTATCCCATCTCTAATGGAGAAGTAGTTTCTCACTAACGCTTTTTTCTTATCAGTTTTCCACGAGAGTGGCATCCGAGTGTAAAATGGCACATGATCCATCGGAAAGTAGGATCCAATTTTTGCTAATCTCATCCACATGTCTCTATCTTCGCCCGTTGCACCATTTCTGTAAGGGCCATGCTGAATCAAAAAATCTCTATTTCCCATGTTGAGTTGTTGGCCCGCAAGTAGAATCTCTTGGGGTACTAGAGTTTCTAACGAGTGAAAAACTTTGATAAATTCGAAGATATAAGGCTCCCAAATATCGTCACAATCTATGTGTAGGAGGCAGTACTTACCCCTGGCTTCAGCGATACTGATGTTACGGGCCTCAGAAATGGTGCGCTTTCGATCTCGAGGGAGAAAAATATTTCGCAATATCGGGTACTTCGTAGATAGATTCTTTAGAATCTCCCGACTTCCGTCCGTGGATTCATCAACAACTACCATTTCAAATCGATCATCCAATTGATCCAAAACGCTAATTAGGGAAGTTTCAATAGTTGCCTGCATGTTCTTGTTCGTAACACAAATAGAATAAATGGGTGTGGCCATAAATGCACTCTAGCATTTGAGTCGGAAACTATGTAGCAGAAATACAATTGGGTCATTCCAATTTCGAAGGGAAAAGTACGGCTTCGTAAAATTCAAAATCGGAAGTACTTGCCCTACAGGCCGAAGTATTTCCAACATCTAGAAAAGTATAGAAGATGTTCCTCGTTCAGGCTATTGGCTTTTGGCAAAATTCCAAAGGAGTAGGATTCTATTTTAGGATAAGCCCATAAAATTTGTGAGTATGATTATCTTGATCTAACGGTTCTTTTTCAAAGTTCGTTTCTTCACTTCAGGGGTATAGTTTAATTATGATTCGAGCCCCCAAAGTACTTGTAAGCCTTCGTTATCCTCTGCTTTTTTCTTTTCTAGTGAATTCGAAAAACCTACTTCAAGGAAAGAAGTACCGCACAAAGTGGAATCCAGAGCATTCTCATTTTATTTTTTTTGATGGAACAATGCGTAGGTGTGCATCATTTAATTCCCGAGTACTTACCTATAATGACGGGTTTGATAAAAGAGCAGAGTATTTAAATGCTATTTATTTTTTAGATGAAATTGATTTTAAACCTCAGGATTTGGTTATTGACTGTGGGGCCAACATGGGGGACCTCTCGATGGCTCTGCGCAAAAAGTGTAGTGAAGTTGTATATGTGGGCATTGAACCGAATTCGGGTGATTTTGCTGCATTAAGACATAACAATCCTGAAGATGAAATCTACAATGTGGGGCTTTGGAAGGAAAATGGATATATCGATTTTTTCCTAGATGAAAAAACAGCAAGTTCATCTTTTGTCGAACCAAAGAATTACATTGCAATAAATAAAATTCGAGCGCAGCGAGGCGACACCCTTTTTACAAATAGAAGAGTTAAACTCTTCAAGCTGGAAGCAGAAGGAGCCGAGCCGGAAGTTCTCGCTGGATTAGAAGGCATTCTCAAAAACATCAAATATATTTCTGCTGATGTAGGACCAGAGAGAGGTATCCATGAAGAACTGACAAGGGATGAGTGCGTGAAATTTCTCGAGTCTAGAAATTTCAGAATTATCAAGGAGAAGACACAGGGCAGGCGAATTGTGCTTTTTGAAAATATAAATTGGGAGAATTAATGCATTAAAACTCAAATGATTTTTGATAAGTAGTCACCCGTAGAGTTTGAAAAGCTTCATGGAAATCTACCCAGAATCCCGCCGTGCCAAGATAGTAGTGTGATATTAGATGCTAAAGGCTATGATTCAGCATGATGAATTTGATCATCGGTGGTGCTGGCTTTATAGGTAAAAGCCTGACTAAAAGGCTCAAAGAATCTGGCGAAAAGTTTCTGGTTGTGGATATTGGTATTTGGCAAAGTCCTGGAAATCTAGGAGATAACCTATGGAGACCTAGTGATTTAAAGTGGTCAGGTGAGTGCCTCAACAAAATGAAGGGTATTTCAGATATCCGCATTTGGCACCTTGCAGCGAACTCTGACATAGCAAAGGCCTCTACGAATTTTGAAATTGATTACGAACTGACCCTGGGATCCACGATAGAAGTATTAAAGGTTGCAGAAAAAATTGACTGCTCTTCCATCGAATTCACATCGTCAAGTGCTGTTTACGGCAATCGAATAGGAGATCGAAAGTTTCAAGAGAACGATCCACTGGTACCGATCTCAAACTACGGCAACATGAAAGCAGCTTCTGAAACGCTTATTCGGATCTTTGCTGATCGAAATAAAGTGCCATTTCACAATTATCGCCTGGCAAATATTGTAGGTCCGAATATGACCCATGGATTAATATTTGATTTAGTGAATAAGATTCGAAAAAACAGTTCAGAGTTGCAGGTGTTAGGCAATGGAATGCAAAGAAAAACCTACCTCCACGTGGATGATTTAATTTCTGTGATGTCGAGAGTTGCATTGTTAAATGAGTCCTTAACTTTGAATGTAGGACCATCGGATGAAGGTATGACGGTAGCTGAGATTGTAAATCGCTTACTTAGCGAATTAGAGAAAGTGCCTCAAGTAATGTATGAAAAGAAAACTGAAGGCTGGCATGGTGATGTAACAAATGCAGTTATGGACAACACGCAGATGAAAAAGATTTTGAGCTTCGAACCGAGAGGCAGTTCTGAATCTATTCAGGCAGCTATCAAGAATCGCTTGTCAGAAGTTCACTAGTGCAGATAGTTATTCTTGCCGGCGGGCTTGGAACGAGGCTCGATCCTGAGGGATTAGGTATACCAAAAGCCCTTCGCGCAATTCGTGGAAAAACGATTCTGGAATGGCAAATCAAAAGTATTGGAACTAAAGGCGCACGAGTACTTTTGCTAATTGGAGATGCAAAGAACAGAGAAATCTTTCGAAAAGAGAGTGAGTATCTCTCTGAAAAATACGGTGTGACAATTTCTTTAGTATCTGAAAATCAAAGAATGGGTACGTTAGGAGCGCTCAAAGCGGCAGAAGAACATCTTGAGGAGAATTTTATCGTTTTACTTGGCGACATACTATTGGATTATTCAATGGAAAAACTCTTCTCGCAATTAATGCAGAGTAGAAAAGAATTGATAGCAGTTGCAAGATTAACTGACCATCCGGAAGATAGTGATATTTTCGCTATTGGATCAAATGGAAGTATTAAACAATTTTCACATTACCCGCATACGCATTTGGAATCTAATTCGATTTATTTAGGGCTTACTGGAGTATTTGGATGTAAAAGGAAATTTCTTTCGAGATTTCCAACGGAAACTTTTCTTGATATTTGGCAGGGCCTCAGTCCTGAAAATTTGAAGAAAGGATATGTTGACGCAGCATTCACCTACTCCAATTTTAAGGATGTGGGGACTCCACAAAGACTGGCCGAAGGTGAAGAATTTATAGACAAATTGAACTTTCAGCCAAATTCTACTTTGTACTTAATAGATAGAGATGACACTCTAATAGTTGACCCAAGTAGAAAAGGTGTTCGAGATTTTGTTCTCAATCAGAATTTAATTGACCACCTCAAAGCAATACAGGGAAAAGTGAAAAATTCGAAGTTCTATGTTGTTACAAATCAACCAGGTATCTCAAAGGGGGAAAAGACTTTCTCCCAAGTGGCGGATGAAAATACAAAACTAGCGACTCTGTTACGTGAAAAAGGACTTACTTTGGATGGACTGGAGTTCTGTCCTCACCATCCGCATGGAGGCTTTAAAGGCGAGGTGGCGGAGTTGAAAGTCACTTGTTTTTGTCGCAAACCATTGCCAGGAATGGTCATCAAGATTATAAAGGGCGCAAATTACAGCCCTCAGAGAATTATTGTTTATGGTGATTCGTTCTTTGATTACGGGCTCTCAAAAAAAATAGGTGGTGAATTCCGGTGGGTCGTATTTACGGGAGAGCCAATCCGTGACCGCATCTCTATCTTTGCTAGACTTTTTACAAGAGTGATAAGTGAGTACGGAATTAAAGAAGGTCTCACGTTTCTTGTTCTTAACTTAAGTTCAAAAATTTCAAGAAAAAGGTGGGAGAAAAGTGATCATCTCTAAGGCGCCAATGCGGTTTAGCATTTGTGGAGGTGGTTCTGACTTACCAAATTTTCTTGCTACCGAAGGCTTTGGACAAACTTTAACAACTACATTAAATAAATATGTCTATGTTGCTGTTCATGAAAGTTCTAATGAAAACCACAGATTGGTTTATAGCGAAATAGAGACCATAAAGAATGTAGATGAAATCAACCACAAGATCCTAATGCAGCTTTTCAAGTATGTGGAAATTCATAAAAAAATTGAACTTTTCAGTATTGCAGATTTGCCCGCGAAGGGTACTGGCCTAGGCGCTTCAAGCGCTTTTTGCTTGGCTGCAGTAGCTGCACTATCTGAATTTGAAGGAAAAAAGTTTGACAATTTAACCTATGCAAAAATGGCTAGCTATGTAGAAATGGAAATGGCTGGTAGTAGTGCGGGTTACCAAGATCAATATGCCTCAGCTACTGGTGGAGTGACTCTTCTGGATTTTGGAGGTACGGGATTAACGCAAGCGAGGCCAATCTCGGATGAGACCGGAAACTTGATTGATTGGATGAATCAACACTTTGTCTTTGTTCGATCTCCAGGTGATCGTGACAGTAGCAAAATTCTTAATGAGATTATTTTTTCAGAGACGACAATAAGAAACGCGCAAGTTCGAATCCGCGACTTAGTTTCAAGCGCCGTAAAGGCAATTCAACTTCGTGATTTAAGGGAGTTGGGGACTGTCATGAATGAGAACTGGGTTCTTAAGAAATCTTTGACAGGAGCGATTTCTAATGAAAAAGTTGATCAGTTATACGCTGAAGGGCTGGCGAATGGGGCACTCGGAGGCAAACTTCTCGGAGCAGGTGGCTCAGGGTATGTAGTGTTTGTAGTTGAATCGAAGGAAGACTTCCTCAATAAGATGGCTTTGGTGGATTCTGGAATTCAAATCACAGGGGACAAACTTGAGGTGAAGGTGGTCTGATGTACGACAATTATGCGCGCGATGTTGCTTCCGTGCTTGAAAAAACGGATAAAGAACCTTTCAACAAAGCACTTGAGTTGATAATGAATGCAATAAGAAACGAAACCCCAATTCATATTTTTGGAAATGGGGGAAGCGCAGCAACCGCATCTCATTTTGTAACAGACTGGCGGAAAGGTATAGGACAAACTATTGGGGTATCGGCGCCTGTCTATTGCTTAACAGACAATGTCCCACTTTTGACGGCCTTTTCAAATGATATGAACTATGAGGATGCCTTCGCAGAAATGCTGAGCATCTCCGCGAAAAAAAATGATATTGCTCTTGCGATTACTGGCAGTGGTAACAGTAAGAATGTAGTCCGTGGCGTTAGAAAAGCGAATGAAATTGGCTGTAAGACGATTGCGCTCACAGGTTTTGATGGTGGGATTGTCGGAAAAATAGTTTCATTGAATTGTCACGTTCCTAGTAATAACATGCAAATTGTGGAAGATGTACATTCAACATTTGGCCATGCTGTTGTTCGCTCAATTATGAGTTAGATCTTTTTGAAACACCTAAGAAGAAAAATCATGCTTTATTCTCCCTAAAACATTTTTTATACGCTTCACTAGTTGGAGCCAAATAATTGGATTGAAAAAGGTATACAGGAATAGTCTGACGAACTTTCTTTCGAAATATAGTTTTCTTACGGTTTGCCAGCAATTTGCGTTCAAATAAGCCCATGAGCCAATCAAACTTTTATGTGTATCCAGAAGAATCCGCTCATATGAACTATCAATCCCTTTACCCTTGTCGTCGCCAAGAGAAGAAGACCGTATAACTCCGATTTCCTCTGAAAATGAAAATTTCATCCCCGCCGCTGCACACCTAATAGCAAGGTCCACATCTTCAAGTCGGCGTAAATTCTTGTCGAATCCACCTATTCTTAAAAATGCATTTCTTGACATCGCCAAAGAACAAGAAGGAACAAAGTACTCAGAGTCACTAAATCTTTTGCCAAGTAGTAAATATTTAACTAAGTCATCTAAATTCAGCCGAAAACTTGCCAGGTGGGAATTATGCGCAGATTTCTCATAACCATTTTCATAAACTTTTACCGAAGAAACATAGTTTAAGTCTGAGCCATCCTTGAACATCTGAAAATGTAAATTTGCTCGATTCTTGAGTGATTTGTCGTCATCATCGAAGAAAATCAAATAATCTGAAGTCGTTGCAGATACGGCATCATTTCTTCGTTGGCTTTGGCCCAAATTTTTAGAATTCCTAAGCAACATTATATTTGGATGCTCCTCCTGCAATTCTTCAATAATCGCAACTGTGCTATCGGTTGAGAAATCATCACAAATGAAAATCTCTGCAGGCATTAGCTCTTGCGCGAGTATGGAGGTTAGAGCGCTACGTATTGTTGCTTCAGAGTTGTATGTTGTTAAGACTGCTGCGTAGCTATTTTGAATATTCATACCATTCTCGCAGTTCATCTTTTGATAGCGAGTTGACCCAATTAATAGTTTTCCCAACCCCATCTTCGAGCTTTGTATTGGGAACGGATAGTCCAAGCTTCTCACATTTTTTAGTTGAGCCATGAGTGCGTTTCACATCTAATGGATCTTGAGAGAGAAAATCAATTTCTGGCGTGAGGTCGTAGCTATTTAATATTTTCAGAAGATCTGCAAGTGAGTACGGCCGGCCACCTGCAATATTCAGAATCTCATTTTGACTTGGCATAGCCTGACCCTTAATTAGCTCAACCATGCAAAGAGTGGTGTCATCAACAAATGTGAAGTCCCTAAGCACTTCCAAGTTCGCGGTTAGTTGAAATCGCTCTTTAAGTTTGCAACTTGCCAGTAAACGAAACATTGCCATATCTGGTCGGCCCCAAGGGCCATACACGGTAAATAACCGCAAGCCAATGCGTTGCATCTCGGAGTTAGGAAAATTTGCGGAGACTATTTCATTAGATAATTTGGAAAGGGCATACAGACTTTTGGGAGCATTCAGGGAAGCGCTCTCACTGAAGGGCGCAATCGCATCGTCTCCGTATACGCTGGAACTACTTGCGTAGATGAACCTTGCGACTTGATATTTCTCTGACAGTTCTAACATGTTTAAGTAGCCCATTTGATTTGCCATCACGTACGGCATGGGTTGCGTTCGACTTGCCCTTACGCCGCCCTGAGCAGCAAGATGCACAACAACTTCAGGCCTGAAATCTACGAATAACTTTTCTACTGATTCGCGGTCGCAAGTATCAACGCTGATGATTGAATTTGAGATGTCTAGCCCTATCAGACGAGCTTTTTTCATAGCAGGCGAGTAGTAAGTTGAAAATGAATCAATCCCCACCGCTTCAATATTTTCATCCTGTAATCGCGACAATAGATTTCCGCCGACAAAACCTGCAGCTCCTGTTACTAGAACTTTCATGCGTGTTGAGTTCCTTCTTTTTGGTGATTTTGTAAGGCGCCAATAAATTTAGAACCGTCTAGGAGAACGATACCGTTCTCCCTTGCAAAATTAGTAAAAGCAAGACTTGCATCAACATCATCTGAGATAAGCAGATTGAATCCTAAGTTCTTGGCGGTCTGATAATCTGAAATTTGATTTGGGTATGAATGGTCTGAGTCATGTAGAAAAATTGAGAATCCACTTGTTGTTTTCAATCTTGCTACCTCTCTTTTTAACGTATCAGACTTTCCATTAACTCTCATCAGGGTCAGAAAATTACGATGGCTATTCTGAACTTGTGGCGCACTGCTCTCTAGAACGTCAAAACTCCATAAGTGTCCGGTTCCATTTTTTGATAACGCTGCACAGATAGCGGCCGCTGAACTTCCATTGGCGGTGCCGGTTTCAACGACGACATTTGGTTTATTCAGGCGAACAAGTACATAGAGCAATAGTTTTAATTGTCGACCAGAGTCCCATTGTTTTGGAAATTTCTGCAAAGAGGCATCTTGAATCCTTATAGACTCGTCAGCCTCCAGGATTGTCGTTTTAATTTCATTAAGTGGAATATTCGGACACAATTGGATAATCATGCCTTCCAAAGAGGGCAGAAAATTTAGGCCTGCATTTCGCATATCAATTGATGATGCAGGCCGATTAAACTTTGGATCACCAAAAATGACTGAACTGATATGTCCTAAGAATCCTCGAAATCCAGATTCACGTAAAACAAAAGGAAGTGCGCTGGATTTGGCCATTTGCCCTCCATTTTTGTACTTTCACTTTAAGGCCTCGCAAATGCTGACACTTGGAGCCTACAGCCCGACTTTATCGCATTTTATGAAGAGAGACCTATCATCGAACGATTTGGGTAAGATTTCACTATGACGCTGAAAGGCAAGATTAATTCAAGGCTTGCACTGCTCAATAATTGCAGAAATCTATTGAACCGCGCAGATCAAAGAAAAATTGTCGTAGTTGCTATCGTGCAAATTCTCCTTTCAGTTTTAGATCTTGTAGGCGTTGCGATAATCGGCGTAATCGGTGCGCTTACTGTCAATGGGATTCAGTCAAAACCAGCCGGGAATCGTGTTACTTCAGTATTGCAGCAAATCGGATTAGAAAAGTTTAATTTTCACTCACAAGTCGCAATTTTAGGAATCATTGCGGGACTTGTTTTTATCTTTAGAACTTTACTGACTGTGTATTTGTCTCGAAGAATTTTCTTCTTCTTGGCACATAAATCGGCGGCCGCCTCATCTGATCTAATTTCCAAACTTCTCAGTCGGCCCATGATGGAAGTTCGCATAAAGAGTACGCAGGAAAATATCTACGCACTTACTGCTGGGATTAACGCGATTATGCTTGGAGTTATTGGAAACATTGTCTCAATAGTTTCCGACACTTCCTTAATGCTTATACTTAGTGTGGGGCTATTTCTGGTTGATCCAGTAATAGCAACTTCATGTGTAGTTATTTTTTCACTAATTGGCGTGCTGCTTTATTTTCTTCTAAATAAACGCGCAAAAATTCTTGGAGTTGATAGGTCTAGATTTGATATTGCTAGCTATGAAAAACTAACAGAGGTTTTTTCTGCCTATCGAGAGCTTGTTGTCAAAGGACGCCGTAGCTATTATGCAAAGGAAATTAGTAAAGTTCGCCATTCGCTAGGTGACATAAGTGCAGAGGTGGCTTTTATGCCATTAATTAGCAAGTACGTCATTGAATCAGTGGTAATTCTTGGCGCACTACTCTTAAGTGCAATTCAATTTGTATTGCAAGATGCGACGCACGCTATCGCAACTCTCGCTATTTTCCTTGCCGCTGGAAGTCGCATTGCACCGGCCGCCTTAAGAATTCAACAAGGGGCGTTGCAAATGAAATCTAGTTTGGGCGTTTCTCTGCCAACGCTCGAGCTTATTGAACGATTAAAAGGCCATAAAGCTGAAACGTACTTTATGAATAAAACCAACAGTGACAATTACTTAGGATTTAAGGCAGAAATAGCTTTGGAGAAAGTTTCATTTCGCTACCCAAATTCGCCTGAAAAAACTATTGATGATGTAAGTCTCAAAATTGCTGAAGGTAAAATTGCATGTTTGGTAGGGCCATCTGGAGCAGGAAAGACAACTTTGGTGGATCTAATTTTAGGTGTAATCGCTCCTAGTTCAGGCAACGTCTTGGTATCTGGGGTTAGCCCGTTAGATTCAATAAAGAAATGGGAAGGAGCTATCGCTTACGTTCCACAAGATGTAACAATTATTAATGGCAGCATTCTGGAGAATGTTTGTCTTGGTTACAATACTGATGAGATTGAACTTGAAAAAGTTTGGAATGCAATTCGACTAGCAGAACTTGAGGAATACGTTAAGTCACTCCCGAATGGGCTGAACACTCAAGTTGGTGAACGAGGCACAAAGATTTCTGGCGGCCAGCGCCAGCGCTTGGGCATTGCGCGTGCACTATCTACTTCACCAAAGATTTTAGTGCTTGATGAGGCAACAAGTTCCCTAGATGGACAAACAGAATCGGACATTGCAAATTCAATTCAAGCGCTAAAGGGTGAAGTAACTGTAATTACAATTGCTCACCGGCTTTCTACTGTCAGAAGTGCAGATGTTGTGCTTTACCTTGATAAGGGATCCTTAATTTTCCAAGGCAGTTTCGATGAGGTCAGAAAAAATGTTCCTGACTTTGATCGCCAAGCCTTACTTATGGGTCTTTGAAATGAAATGGTTAATAACTGGTGGCGCTGGTTACATCGGCGCTCATGTAGTGCGTGAATTTTTATTGCATGGTGATCAAGTTTCCGTTCTTGATTCAATGTTGCTTGGAAAGGATGAACGGATCTCAACGGATGTTGAATTTTTTCAGGGCGACATTTCGAATTCCGATTTTGTTTCACAGGTTATGAAAGTGGGTAAGTTTGATGGTGTCGTGAATCTCGCTGGCCTAAAGTCGGTTGATGAATCACGATTAATCCCAGATGAGTATCATCGAGTAAATTGCGAAGCAGTAGCTTTGCTATTAGAAGTGGCTGTAAAGAATAACGTTAACTATTTTCTGCAGTCATCTACTGCTGCAGTTTATGGAAATGGGCGGAATGGATTGGCTAAAGAGGGGGACGAGATCGACCCAATTTCCCCATACGGACGTTCAAAATTTGAAGCAGAGAAAGTTCTGAATAATTACATTAAAGGCGGCCAGATTCGTGGTGCGTCATTGAGATATTTCAATGTAGCGGGTTCTCGGGAGAAATTACTGAGGGATAGTTCTACTGCAAACTTAATACCGAAGGCGATTCAAGCTGTTGCAAAGGGAGTTCCTCCGGTTATTTTTGGAGATGATTATGAGACTCCAGATGGAACATGTATTAGAGATTATGTACATGTAGAAGATGTGGCACGCGGCCATCACTTAGCGATTGCTGCATTAAGAAATCGCCAGATTGCCCTGGCAATAAACATCGGAACCGGCACAGGTTATTCAGTTCGACAAGTCCTTAATACTGTTCTTGAAGTGAGCAAGTCTCAAATGCAACCAGTTGTCAAGGGTCGACGAGCAGGAGATCCTGCAAAACTGATTGCCGATGTGGAACTTGCAAAGACAGAAATTGGTTTTGTTAGTCAAATGGATTTAAAGGACATGGTTAGCACATCCTGACTTATTTACCGACTGCGCTGTCTGCGTTGACTTGAATTTGGTCGTGAGCGCTTGAAGCTACGAACTTCAACCACTGGTTGTACGTAAGCAACTCCAGATGGCTCTTGTGAGCCCGTGATGGAAACCAATTCATCTGCAAGTGGGCGAACGCCAACAAACTTCGGTGTTACACCAGCGCGTGCGGTAAGACCGCCAACTGCCTTCTGTTGCTTTGTTGTGGCAAGAGTAACGACAGTGCCCTCTTCGCCGGCGCGGGCAGTGCGGCCGGCGCGGTGGAGGTAGTCCTTGTGATCGGTTGGTGCATCGACATGGACGACAAGGGAGATGCCGTCGACGTGAATACCGCGAGCTGCAACGTCCGTTGCGACAAGTGCGGCGGTAGGAAGTGACTTAAAGAGTGCGAGAGTGCGAGTGCGCACTGCCTGTGATTTGCCGCCGTGGAGTGCACCAACTGGAACGCCGACACTGGCAAGGCGATCAGCCAAGCGATCGGCGCCGCGTTGGGTTTTGACGAAGAGAATGGTTTTGCCATCGCGAGCTGCGATCTGGTTGGTGACTTCATCCTTATCGCTGGGGTGCACAACAAGTACGTAGTGCTCCATGGTCGATACTGAGGCGCGATCGTTTTGGAGTGAGTGAGTCTTGGGATCTTTGAGGTACTTGCGCACGAGTGAATCAACGCCGCGGTCCAAAGTTGCCGAGAAGAGCAAGCGCTGACCATCTGGCTTTGCTTGATCGAGGATCTCTTTAACAACTGGGAGAAAGCCCATGTCAGCCATTTGATCGGCCTCATCGAGCACAGTGATTTCAAGGTTATCGAGTTGAACTTCGCCGCGATTGAGCAGATCAATCAAACGGCCAGGTGTTGCAACAAGAATTGCAGTCGCCTTACGCATCGCAGTGATCTGCTTGGCATAAGACATTCCGCCGGCGATCACGATTGATTCGTGGCGCACAGCGCGAGCAAGTGGTGTCAATACTTCATCGATTTGCTGTGCAAGTTCGCGGGTAGGAGTCAGGATCAAAGCAAGTGGCTTATGTGGCTTTGCTTGCTTGCCCTTGAGATTGGTGAGCAGTGCTAAACCAAATGCAAGTGTCTTACCGCTGCCAGTTTGGCCGCGACCGAGAATATCTCGACCGGCAAGTGCATCTGGAAGTGTGGCGCTTTGAATTGGGAATGGCGCTTTGATTCCTTGGCCAGTCAGAACCTGAATCAATTCATCTGGAATACCGAGCTCGCTCCATGATTTTGTTGGGGCATCAGGTGCAATAACTTCATTGGCGATGTATGTGTCATTGGCACCAAAGTCTTGAACTTCTTGGTGGCGTGGTGACTTATGGAATGGCTTATCGGCGCGTGGTGCTTGGCGTTCGTCGCGGCCATAGGCAGCTGACTTTGGCTTGCGGCCAGGAACATACTTCTCGCGCTTGCGTGGTTCAAAATTTGGACGTTCATCTTTTTTACGTGGCTCGAAGTTAGAGCGTTCATCCTTCTTACGTGGCTCGAAACTCTTTGGTCGCTCATCGCGTTTGCGGGATTCAAAATTAGGACGTTCATCGCGCGCGCGTGGATCGACATTTGGTCGAGTATCGCGCTGTGGTGCATTGCGATTAGGGCGCTTGGCGGCTGCAGTTGGTGCAGTTTTGGCTGTGCCATCTTGGGTGCGAGTTGCAGCGAATCGTTTGGCGCGCTCAATAGAGCGGGCATCGCGCTTTGCGCTTTTACGCGGAGCAGCGGTTTTTTTGGCGCTCTTTGCAGGCGCAGCGGAACGAGAGCGTGGTTGAGTAGACATAAATGTGCAAACCAATCAAGTGAGACAAGCGTGTCTCGGTGTGATTGGGCGCTGCGCGCAATGCGCTGGCCAAGCAGGTGGTGATAAGACTCGCAAGTAAGCGCTAGGCGCTTTGGGGGAAGTGCATCCGCTTCGGTCGAAGCGATTGAGATAAGTGTATCGGAGAATTTCGCGCGCAATTACCACGCCTTAAGCGAGCGAGAAAAGAGCTATTTCTTTGGCTTCTTCTTCAACTTCTCATCTGCCTCTTTATTAAGTGCAGCAAAATCTGGTGTGGGGATTGAGATCTTTGGTGCATCACCTTGCATAAATTTGCGCCACATATAAATTGCAATGCCGCCGAAGAATGGCCACTCAAATGCATAAACCCAGGCTCGCCAATGGCCCTCATGTGCGCGACCAAATTCAAACCAACCGGCCCAGAGGCAGAGGGGAAAGACAGTGAGCATGGTTCCGGTGAGAAATATTTTCTGCTTCTGAGTGATGGGTTTTTCTTGCTCGTTATTCGTAACCCAATCTGGTGCCCGAAACTCTTCATTGTTTTTCATGCGCGTGCCTCACGAGCAATCTCAGCATCTACTTCTACAGATCGGCGCACCTCGGATTTATACCAGTGCGATACCGCAAGTGCGATCCAACAGGCATCGATAATCATTGCGCCAGACCACATAATCGAACCACCGCGACGTTGGTCGTTGATCTCATACATGTCGCTATAGAGCGAGCTCTGGCTGACGTAGATGAAGAAGCCAGTTAGCGTTTCTGGAACCATCATCAGAAAGAGTGAGATCACAGCTATTGCGGGTGAGACGCGACGATTGACCAGGTTGCGATCAAGGAGGTTGAAATAGAAGAGGTAGGGAAGTGCGACATAGAGTGGAATTTCGATAAGGGAGTGGGCCCAGGGGTTCATCATTAAGAAGTTATGTGGGGCAGGAAGATGTACGCCGATCATGAGTGCGGCATAGGTAAACCAACTCAGATGTGTTTGGGTAAGAAGTTGGAAGAGTTTGTTGGTGGGATGAAAAGTTGCTGGTGTAGCAAGAACTAGGAGTGGTCCAGTAATCATCATCAAGGTGATGTGTTGAATCATGTGAAATGTGAAGATTTCCGATGAGCGAGTTCCGATGGGGGTAAGTACAACAGCAGGAATAGATGCGAGTCCAACTAGTAAGAAAATTCGTTGTTTCACGCTCATGGTTATTAAGGCTAGCCCTCACCCGCATAAATAACTATGAGTTAATAGCATTCCTGAGAGTTTTACTCTTCCGTTATCCAGATCACAGGCGTACCCTGAGGAATAGTTAAGTAAGTCGACCCCAACCGACCGAAGGGCACCCTTATGAATAAGCGGTTATTTGCCGCGCTCGCCACCGTCATTTTAGGTGCGGGCCTCATCTCAGGAATTGCAACCTACGTTGCAGCGGCTAAGAATGATTCCGGAATCACGTTGGCAACATCTGATGGAACATTCACTACACCCGATGGCAAGACGCTGCCGCACTACACATTAAAAATGAATACCTATCCCAATAGCCAATTCGGTGGCCATCATGGCGCTGGTGGTGGCGCTCATCCTGATTGGGTGAGTTATGGAGTTGCAGGTCCAAATGGCGAACCGTTGGGGGACGCTAAGACCGGAACTAACTTCCAAGTCCCACCACACTCTGCAATCACGATCACGATTTGGCAGTACGACTCAGGTGAGGCGCTCAACAACGATTACTTCTCACATGTTCGTGGCACGGTCGGCAATACTGCAAAGTTTGTAATGTCTTACGACACTAAGGCTCGCAGCAATGTGACACCAGAAGTTGTCATCAAGGGCATTCCTGCTGATGCAGTTGGCCACACCTTCACTATTCACGGTATGGCAAATCTCAACGATCCATTCTTTGTCAATGTGCCACTGCACATGGCAGTTGATGAGGAAGTTGGTAAGGCCGAAGAAGAGGGTGGCTATACCCAACACCCAACCATGACGACTTTCACCATTATTACGGGTGGCGAGGGTGAATACATCTGGAACTGCGAATTTCCGTGTGGCGATGGCACAGTTGCACGGTTTGGAAATGCAATGTCATCTATGAGTTACATGTCCGGTCACTTTGTTGTGAAGGCATAAGGGGGCGACGTAAATGACTCAACTTGATAACAACGAAACTACAGGACAGTGGTGGAAGCGCCGCGATGTTCGTAAAGTTGCAATTCTTGGCTTAATTTTTACTGGCTTAATTGGTTACTTTGGTAGCACTATCCAACTCAATGCGATGCCAGATGCTGCCTCAGACACAATGGGAAATGTTCGCCATTTAATGCTGGTATTTACTTGGGCTGCCGCGCCAATGGCTGGTTTAGTAGCCGCCTTGGCAGTTCATTCATTAACGTCACCGCGCCACCATGGCGACAACCCGCCACCAGAGTCAGAACATCACATTGAAAACTCACCACGGGCGAATGCGGTCTGGCTAGTTGTCTCTGCGCTCCTTTGTTTATTCGCACTTGTCATGGGCACGATTGCGCTGCAAAAAGATGACGCAGCTCGTCTAGATAAGAGTGCCACCATTGTTAATGTTGTTGGACAACAATGGGCGTGGAATTACGACTACCCAGGTAGCAATGGTGTTCGCAGTGATGAGCTCCATTTAGTAATTCATCACCCTTATGTCTTCCATGTAACTAGCAAAGATGTAAAGCACTCATTCTGGTTAGTGCAGCTAGGTGTCAAGATCGATGCCAATCCAGGTGTATTTACTGAAACTGCAGTAACGCCTAGCAAGCTAGGAACATTTGATGTTCGTTGCGCCGAACTCTGCGGATTACTTCACGCATACATGCAGAACAAAGTCATCGTGCAATCTCAAGCAGACTATGACGCATGGCTGGCAACGCAAGGCGACACCGTCTTAGGTGCCACGATTCCGGAAGGAGGCAAAGCATGACAACTCTTTTGAATCGTCCTGCTGCGTCGCAGCCAAAACATAAGAAGGCGCTCATCGAGCGACTCAATCTCTTTACTGCTCTGGCATTGGGTGCGATTTCCGCATTTGTTGTCTGGCGATTAGCACTTGCATACCTACCAGCTGATGCAGAGACTCATCGCCTCTTTACCCGCGAAGATAAAATCACTCTGCTCTCAATGATCGCTTGGTTTGTTGGCTTCATGACTGGAATTGGTGCACTCATTGGCCCATTCCGTTGGTTGCTTGGTAAAGATCTCAGTCACGACGAGAATATGTTTTATGCCGGAAAAGATCTCGGTGTAAAGCGTTACTTCCGTTACACAACAGATCACAAGGTTGTTGGTATTCAATACTTAGTAATCACGATGCTGATTTTTGGTATCGGCGGAATTCTTGCCATGCTAATCCGCACCAACTTGGGCCACCCCACCGGTGGCTGGATTCATCCGCAGGCCTATAACTCCATCGTAGGAACACATGGAATCATCATGATCGTCGGAACGATCATCATGGTGACTGGCCCATTTGGTAACTACATCATGCCAATCATGATCGGTGCCCGCGATATGGCATTCCCACGTTTGAATGCGTTGAGCTTCTGGTTGATTGTTGCTGCTGCTGTGCCATTGATTTGGGGTCAATTCATCGGTGGAATTACAACGGGTTGGACTGCTTATAACCCACTCGCAGGTCAAGCTCCGTTGGGCATGAATGGTTACATCATGTTCATCTGTATCTTTGCAATTTCAACAATGGTCGCCGGTGCCAACATCACTACAACTGTGGTGCGGATGCGCGCTCGCGGAATGACATGGAATCGCACGCCAATCTTTATTTACGGTGTTGTTGCATCAGTTGCACTTGCACTTCCTGCCTTTCCAGTCTTCTTCTTGTCACAGGTAATGAGTGGAATGGATCGCGCACTCGGTACCTCTTTCTATGACACACAAAGTGGTGGTAGCGGCTGGCTCTATGAAAACCTCTTCTGGCTTATGGGCCACCCTGAGGTTTATGTAATTTTGATTCCTGCAGTTGCAGCGTTGATGGAGATGGCGCCAGTCTTTACTCGTCGTCCGCTCTATAGCTTCAACATCGCAGTGATGGGAATTGCTGGAATCTCCGGACTTTCAATTCTGGTCTGGGCTCACCACATGTACATGAGTGGATGGGCGCCGCTGCTTAACACACCATTTATGTTGACGACTGAATTAATTTCGATTCCAACCGGCATGCTCTTCTTGGTTCTAGTTGGCACGCTCTGGCGTGGGCGACTCTGGGTGACTGTGCCTACGATGTCAATCTTTGCACTGCTCTGGAACTTTATGATCGGTGGCGTTACTGGAATTTATCTCTCCGATGTTCCTGCCGATGCTTTCTTGCACGGCTCAATGTTTGTGACCGCACACTTCCATTACACCTTGATGGGTGCAGGTCTCACTGGTGCAATTGCATCGCTGATTTACTGGTTCCCGAAGATGACCGGCCGCATGTTTGATAATCGCTTGGGGTGGATTTCATTCTGGCTCACTCAAATCGGATTTAACGTGGCATTCATTGGAATGTTCTTCGTTGGTTTGCAAGGTCAACCACGTCGTGTGGAGGCTTACTCCGCTCTATTCAATAAGGGTAATCTAATTACGACCATGGGTGCATACACAATCATGTTGGGTATGTTGATTCTGCTCGCTGGTGTTATTCATTCATGGCGCAATGGTCAAAAGGCGAGCATGAATCCATGGCAAGCCAAGACTTTAGAGTGGACGGTTGCAAATCCTGTTCCACTTGAGAATTTTGCAGTCTTGCCAGTTGTCACTGAAGATGCCTACGGATATGGAAAGGCCAAATAATGAGCGTCGATACCCATCACAACGAATCGGCACATCACGAACATCCTGATGTTGTAGGAAGTCGCAATCGTCTCGGAGTAATTCTGATTCTTGTAGCTGACATCTCTTTCGCACTCAGCGTTCTCTTTGTCTTCTTCTATCTCAAAGGACAGAATGTCAACGAGATGTGGCTACCAGCTGCACATGATGATGTTGCAGCGATTTCGCCAATTTCAAGTAAGGGCGCTTGGACTGTCACTGCAGTTGCCGCTTTTGGTCTCCTTGCTCATTACTACGCACTTCGCGGAGTTCGCGCTAAGAATCAGACACAACTCAGCCTTGGTGGTCTAGTTGCACTTGTTGCGGCAGTTGTTGCAACTGGAATGCAGATCATGCAGATCTCTGCAGCGCCATTTGGTTTTGATGCGGGAGCTTATGCATCCTGCTACTTCCTCATCACAATCCTTAACGTGGTGCACTTACTGCTTACTGTCTTTATTGCAATCGGCAATTGGAATCGCACCCGACTTGGTATCTACAAGGCCGATCACTGGCATGTAGATATCGTCAATGTTTGGTGGATCTGGATGACTGTCTCCTCACTACTTGGGGCATTTGCACTCTCCTTCCCTAACTAATCGCTGCACTAGTCCTAACTAGGATTGCGCTATGACTGCGCAACGCTCCTCCTGGCTGCCTCGCTACATCGCACTCGGCATCGTGTGGGGTTGCTCATTTATCTTCATCAAATTGGGCTTGGAGTTTCTTACTCCGATAGGTGTGGCATTTGGCCGCTGTTCATTGGGGGCTTTAGCCCTTCTCGTTATCAGTCGCATCCGCAAAGTCTCACTACCCAAAGATCGAAAGCTCTGGTTTCACTTATGGGTGGTCTGCCTTTTGCTTAATGTGATTCCTGGAATCCTCTTTGCTCTAGCTGAAACAAAAGTGACCTCGATTCTTGCGGGAATTATTAATGCGGTAACTCCACTAATGACACTTCTTGCAATCATGATTGCTTTTCGCAATGAGAAACCCAAACGTAGCCAAGTAATTGGTTTGCTCTGTGGCTTTACCGGTGTCTTAGTTGTCTTAGGTGCATGGCGCGGGCTGGGAGTAAATCCACTTGGCTCAGTCCTTGCTCTTTTATTAGCAGTTGCATGTTATGGAATTTCATTTCCTTACATGCGTACCTTTGTGATTCCCCACCAATTGCGACCAGAAGCACTCGCAACAACTCAAGTGAGTTTGGCAGCTCTTACTCTTTTGCCGCTCTATCTCATGGATGGAATTGCGCAGGATGAATATCGACTTGGGCCAGTGCTTGCAATGCTGGCGCTAGGAATTTTTGGAAGCGGCATTGCCTATATTTGGAATTTCACAATTGTCACAGCGGCCGGAAGTGCAATTGCCAGCTCGGTTACATATGTGACACCACTTGTTGCAGTCTTAGTGGGAGTTATTTTCCTTAACGAACCAGTCTCATGGAATGAACCAGTTGGCGGTCTGATTGTTTTACTCGGTGCTGCGATTGGGCAAGAGCGAATTCGTTTTAATCGATCTGGAAGCCATCGCGGATAGCGCCAAGTTCCATGCCAGCTTTCGCATGATCAGTATTCTCACCGCGCGCTAATTGCGCATCATGTGCAGTCTTATGCCAGCGCTCTTCAATTCGGCCAAAGCGCCAAATAGCCAGGGCAAATGCCCAGATAACAACAAATAAACCAACGATGATGTAACCGGCAGAGTTTAAGTTAAAGCTGAGTGCGTAATTCCAGAAACCACCAGTTAAATTCAATTGATTTGCAAGTACTTGAAGCAGTTCTAATCCGCCAACAAAGAAGGCGACGGTTACTGAAAGTCCCGTGATCACAATGTTGTAATACACCTTGCGCACTGGTTGTGAGAATGCCCAACCATAAGCAAAGTTCATAAAGGAACCATCGATAGTGTCGAGGAGTGACATGCCACCGGCGAAGAAGAATGGAAGTGAAAGAATTGCCCACCAAGGAAGTCCAGCAATTACCGAAGAGCCGGCCAGAACTAGGAGACCAATCTCGGTAGCGGTATCAAAACCCAAGCCAAAGAGAATGCCCAGTGGATACATCTTCCAACTTGCATCGATACGACGAGCAATTGGTCCAAAGAAGCGCATGAGTAAACCACGTGAGTTTAAATGTTTTTCGAGCTCTTCTTCGTTGTAGAGACCCTTGCGCATCGCAGAAAAAACTTTGATGATCGAGAGAAGAATGATCAGATTGAGAATTGCAATCAGCATCAAGAAAGTCCCAGAGACTGATGTACCAATTAGACCGGTGTAGTGATGCAGTGATGAATTCTCATCGTTGAGTTGTGTGCCAAGTGCTTTGATTCCAAAGTTGAGCAAAATCGCAAGTACAGCAACAACTGATGAGTGACCTAGTGAGAAGAAGAAGCCAACCGCTAGTGGGCGCTGCCCCTCGCTCATTAATTTACGAGTGGTGTTATCTATCGCAGAGATGTGGTCGGCATCGAATGCATGGCGCATGCCGAGTGTGTACGCCAGCGCGGCTGTTCCCCAACCAAAGAGGGTGCCATTGGAGAGGCGATAGTTTCCAGAAGTTGCGCGCCACATGAGGAGTGCGCCGATGATGTGCAGCAGTGCAATAAATCCAAACATGGCGAAGATGCGACGCCACTCTTGGGGTTCTAGCCGCTCTCTGAGCCTGGTTACAGGCTTTTGAGTCAGAATCTGGTTCATTACGCCCTATCCTTTGGAAGAAAAATTGCGTGTGCTACATGCAAATGATTTGCATGTAAAAGGGTACGCCTGAGCTCGCCCTTCGTCCACGCGAAATCGGAGAGAGCGGGTGTTTTATGCGAAAAATCATCCCAGTAGCACTCTTTCTTGCCGCGTTCACTTCGCTCCAATTTTTTACCCCTGCATCGGCAGCTATCAGTAAGTGCAGTTGGGATAGCGCATCTGGTTGGGTGGCGCGCGAAAATGCACTGCCTGGTTATCAAGGTTGGGCCAAGGGAATTCGCTTGGGCTTTACGAGCGACTACCCCTTCGGCATGCAAGATAAGAAAACTCAATCCTATTTAGATTCAGGCTATACCTCTAAATATGTTCAAGGTTGGTTCGATAGTTCAAGTGCGACTTGTGGTCAGAAAGTCCAACTCCACTTGCGCGGAAATAATGAACCAGTAATTATCTCGCTATTTCGCCTCGGCTACTACGGCGATACTGGCGCTCGCTTGGTTAAGAAAATTATCACTGCACGAGTAAGAGAAGAGATTCGGCTCAATGTCAGCCCCGCTCCAGAGAAAATTGTTTATACCGAATGGCCATCTTATTTCGATTTCATTCCAGATGAGTCAACTCCACCGGGACAGTATGTATTTCGGCTAGATGATAAATACAATAAATCATCTCTTGTCCCATTAACCATTGTCGATCCACAATCGAGTGCACCACTCACTTTTGTATCCTCAGTATTTACCTGGCAGATGTATAACCATTGGGGTGGGTATTCTGCATACAAAGGACCTAACCTCAAGCGCACTACTCGAAGCGTGGTTACATCATTTAATCGCCCTTACGATGGCGATGGATCAGGGCAGTTGCGCTACATGGAAGCGCCAGTAATCTCTAAAATCGAGAAATTGGGAATTGATACTAATTACATAACTGATTTTGAATTAGATTCGATTCCTTCAGCCATTACACGGACCAAGTCAATTGTCTTTGGTGGGCACGCTGAATATTGGACCAGCAACATGCGCAAGAACATTGAGTATGCAATTGCCCATAGTGTGAATCTCATTAACTTAGGTGGCAATGCTGCCTACAACCGACCACTGTTGCAGAATAAGAATCGTGAATTAGCTATGTGGCGCGATTCTGGATTTGTAGATCCGAGTGGCAAAGATCCACTTCTTGCCACACGTGCCTGGCGAGATGCGCCAATAAATCAGCCAGAGTCTCTAATTTTAGGCTCACAATATGTTGGCCTAGGGCTTAAAGCTGATTACACAATTACTCGGCCAAGTGCATGGCCAATGACTGTGCTGCCAAATTTAGAAACGTTAAAAAACGTTGTTGGGCGTGAAGTTGATTCACCGCTCTACTCAAAGGGCCCGGCGGTGCAGGTTTTAGCTCGCACCACAGTCACATTTCGTAAGAGAGTAATTGAGCCGATGGCTACGTATTACAACACGGAGAGTCTGGCTGGAGTTATCAATGTTGGCACAAATGGCTGGGTCTGCGGAATGGAAAATATATGTCCGTGGCATCCAGGCATTCCACTTGAGACACAATCTGCACTGCAGGCTGTTACTGGCGAAATTTTGATTGAGGCGGCCAAGGGACCACTTGGTAAGACTCACCCAGCAAAAGTGGATGTACCAGCTCGACCTTAACTCCCTTTGCTGTCGCGGTTGTGAAATTGAGTATAAGGTGAGGCAAAGCAAGGGGGAGGTGCTCGTGGGCGAAGACGATGAGGATGAGATCCTTACTGAAGAAATGTTGTGGGATCGAATTCCAGAAGTCCAAGGCGAAGAACGAGCAAGCACCTATTACGAATTAAGCGCTAGAGTTTATGCGCGCGGACAATATGATGAAGCGCTAGCACTTGCCGAAACTGCTTGCGATATTTATGCCGAACTTGGTGAAACAGCGCCTACTGAAGGATTAGCTCAGGCCTACTCCGCAATTGGTTATAACTTAAATCAACTCAAGCGCATGGGCGAAGCGGCAACTGCAATGAGCAAAGCAGTTGAGTTGTTGCGAAAGAATAAATCACCAATTGCTTTAGAGCTTGCCTGCACATTGGGCGAGTGGTGGTACTCCTCAAAGAATTATGAGCAGGTAATTACAACTATGGAGGAGTGCGCGCAAGAACATCTGGTCGATGGCAATGAACTTGGTGCCGCAAGTGATCTACATTTAATTGGTTCGGCTTATCGCAAAATTGGAAAGTATGAACTAGCTGCAGAGTCTTACTTGGAGGCGCGTGCGCTCTATAAGCGAAATCGCGAAGTGATTCACGTGGCGCGCTGCGATCAGAAATTAGCCGCCTGTTATGTCGAATTAGGCCAAGGCGAATTAGCGCAAGAGCGCGCTAGAAAAGCGATGGATGTATTCCAAACTGCGCATGAGCATGAGCGCCAGAACTTCGCCTTCTTTGAATTGGGCAAAGCCCAAGTGCTATTGGAAAATTTTGAGGAGAGCCTCAATACCCTTGAGCAAGTACTTCAAGTTGCCACTGAGGAGAGCGAACGCGACCTCGAATTTATCGTTGAAATCGAGAGCAAGATTGCGCAAGTAATGCGCAAAGTTGGCCGCGAGAGCGAAGCAGTAGAGATTGAACGTCGCTTAGCGAGTGTGGCAGAAGTCCTTAACGAGGCAGATGCTGCAGCGCCCAGTGATACATCGCTATAGCACCAGCTGCTGAAGCATTCATCGACCTGGTCGAGCCGTACTGCTCGATTGCATAAAGCACTGAACATGCAGCGATTGCTTCCTCTGACATTCCAGCACCCTCTTGGCCAAAGAGCAGAACACAACTCTCCGGCAGCGCGGCAGACTCTAATTCCTTGGAGCCAGGCACATTGTCGATCCCAACAATAGGAACACCACTCTTATCTGACCACTCTTTGAACTCTGCAATAGTTGCGTGATGTTGCACCGTTAAATATCGATCGGTAACCATGGCACCGCGCTTATTCCAGTCGCGCTTACCAACGATGTGAACACCTGAAACATTGAAGGCATTTGCAGTTCTTACAATCGATCCAATGTTGAGATCATGTTGCCAATTCTCAATTGCAATCTGTAATTTGTGGCGTTTGGTATTGAGATCGGCGACGATCGCTTCAACACTCCAGTAGCGATAGTGGTCGAGAACATTGCGACGATCGCCATTTTCTAAAAGCTCAGGATCGAAATGTTTCTGCGTTGGCCAAGGTTTCTCATGTGGTCCAACACCGATTACTGGGAAAAATTCACCAGGACCAATATCTGCTGGTGGGATCGCCATGCGCTAAATCTAGAGCATTAGGATGGCGACTATGCGCCTGCGCTTACTGATCGCCATAGTCACTACATCACTCATTGTGATGCCGATGGCAAGCGCTGTCGTCACTATTCCATCTGAGATCGCTCGAGTATTTGGTTTGGTCTCAGATCGTGATGCCCTGGCTGCGCCGGCGATGATTTTGATCGATCGCAGCACTGGTGAAGTTATTTATCAGCGAGATTCAGGCTCGGCACGGCGTCCGGCATCTGTAATGAAAATTCTTTCGGCAAGTTCAGTTTTGGAGTACATGGATCCAGAGAGCACATTTGCTACCACTATGTACTTAGGCAAGAAGAGCAATGCAGTGGTTATTAGTGGCTCACTCGATCCTTGGATGACAAGTAGCGCAGTTAGTGCAAAGAGGGATAGTCGAGTCTGGTCTCCTTACTTAGCCAATAAGGCGATCGCTGCCGTGCAGGAGCGAATGGGGAAGAAACCAACCACGATCACGATCTATTACAACGGACTCTTCTCTGCCGATGTTGTAAATATCCGCCGCACATTGCAGGCAAAAGGGATTGCTGCATACATCAAGCAGGTTGATTCAAAACTTATTCCAGCTCTGATTGGTGAGGAAGTAGTCACAGTTAATTCCACCAGCGTTGCCAAAATGCTCAAGTTTGCAGTTCTGTGGTCCGATAATCTCTTGAGTGAACGCCTCGCGAGATTAGCTGCACGTGCGGCAGGTAATTCCTTTGATGAGAAAGGAGTAGATCTTACATTTCATGCCCTGTTAGAAAAGCTAGAGATTGATTCAAGTCAATTAGTAGTTGGCGATGGATCAGGACTCTCCGAAAAGAATCGGGTAAGTGCCGAAATAATTGCGAGTTTATTAGTGAAGACTCGACTCGATCCAAAATTTCAATTACTTTATGACTCACTGCCAGTCAGCGGCATCTCAGGAACTTTGGCAGATCGCTTCACTAAAGATGCTCTAGCCGGAGTTGGTTTAATTCACGCAAAAACTGGAACCCTCAATGGCACAGTAAGTTTGGCTGGTTTCGTAACCGCAGCCGATCGTGAATATGTATTTGTTGGAATTGCTGATCGAATTCCCCGTACTTCGCTGGGACGTAGCCGAGCACGAAGTTCCTTCGATCGAATACTCTCTTTAATTGCTTCGCCAAAAATTCTTAGCGAAATTCAATTCTCTGAGACTCAGACTGCTCAGTCGTCCTCTTCTTCACCACCGTGATTCTCGCGACCTTCTCCACCTTCACGTCCATGACCGCGGGGTGCTTTGGCAATGGGATTCATTGGCGCAGCTTTTGTTGACGAAGCAGTTGGCACCGACCCAAGGGCAGGCGCATCGTCTGCTTCTTCATCATTACCTTGTGATGGTTGAGAAATCTTTATGTTAGATGCAACTACTGACTTGCTTTGAGTTGTAGGCGTCACTGAGTTCGCTGCGACAACAGGTGCAACGGATGTTTGTGAAATAACGGGCGAGTCTGCATTTGCAGCTGACTCTTGATGGAGATTGGCATAAGCAACGCCAGTAAGTACAACCACTAGAGGAAAGAGAAGGAGCGTTACTTTCGCGCTCGTCTTCAACCGACTAGGAGTCGCTGCTTTATCTTCATCGGCGAGTGCGAACCACTCAGGCTTCTGATTTTGCTCGTTCATTGAAGAACCTCCTATTAGGGCTATTTCACTTGCTTAAGAGGAAACATAAGCGCTCTTTCTGAGAGGAAACTGGGAAGAATCCACAGTCTTGCTGAGTAATCTAGCCAAGTGAGCGCGCTACGGGGATATATCGACTTAATGAAGTTGCGAGTAGTCGAACTTCTGCTCGTAACCACATTGCCCGCCATGGTCTTAGCGCAACAGGGCCTACCAAAAATTGGATTAACAATTGCCACTCTACTTGGTGGCACATTGGCTGCAGGTTCTGCAAATGCATTTAACATGATCATTGAAGCTGACATAGATAAATTAATGGCTCGCACCGCTAAGCGGCCACTTGTCACAGGCGTAATTTCTAAGCGGAACGCGATTATTTTTGCCACATTTGTTGGCGCGCTTTCACTTTTAATATTCTGGGTATTTACAACTGCACTAGCCACGATTCTGGCGCTAGTAGCAATCCTCTTCTATGTCATTGTTTATACCGTCGGATTAAAACAACGCACTGACCAGAACATTGTTTGGGGCGGGGCTGCCGGGTGCATGCCTGCACTCATCGGTTGGGCCGCGGTGACAAATTCACTTGCACTGACCCCAGTCCTATTCTTCTTTGTAATTTTCTTCTGGACACCACCGCACTTTTGGGCACTTGCAATTCGCTACAAAGATGATTATTCAATGGCTGGAATTCCTATGTTGCCAGTTGTAGCAACTCGCGGAAAAGTTCGTATCCAGATGTGGATTCATACCGTTTCGATGGTAGTCACATCGCTACTTCTGATTTATCACGCAAAACTTCCTATCTGGTCATTTTTGATAACGCTAGTACTTGGTCTGGTATTTATTGCTCAACTCTTTGCGCTTAAAGATGGCGCTGAGAATTACGACAAAGTAGCGGTGAAGATTTTTCAGTGGTCGATTACTTACTTAAGTCTGTTTTCACTACTTCTTATCGCAGGTCAATTAGCGCTTTAGTGCTTGGCCCAAATCTTTAATTAAGTCATCAACATGTTCTAGTCCAACAGAAATTCGTACTGTTGAATCGGTAATTCCCATCGCGGCTTGAACATCTGGTGCAAGGCGGCGATGTGTAGTTGAGGCTGGATGAGTCGCGAGTGATTTGCTATCGCCGAGATTGTTGGAGATGTCCATAATTCGCAGGTTATCGAGCAGCTCAAATGCCTTGGCTTTCCCACCTTTTACATTAAGCCCAATGATTGATCCGCCACCGCTCATCTGCTTCTGCGCAGTAGCAAAGTCAGGATGTGACTTTAAGCCGGGATAGCGAACGAGTTCAATCGATGAATGTGACTCAAGAAATTCTGCAATCTTCTTGGTGGATGCATTCATTTCATTAACTCGTAACGTCATTGTCTCGAGCGACTTAACAAGAACCCAGGCATTAAATGCACTTAATGCCGGGCCAGTGTGGCGAATAAATGGGAGCAATGATTCCTGGAAATAATTGAAGTCACCGAGAATTACACCAGCGAGTACTCGACCTTGACCGTCAATATGTTTAGTCGCTGAGTACATAACAATATCTGCACCGTGCTTGAGCGGTTGTTGCAGCACGGGCGAAGCCACAGCGTTATCAACAATTACCTTTGCACCAACTTTATGTGCCAAATCGCTCACCATCTGAATATCTACGATTTCAAGGAGTGGATTGCTTGGCGTTTCAATAAATACCGCCTTAGTTGGACGGCTCAGGGCCGCGCTCCAAACGTCCTTCTTATTACCTGCAACTAGCTCAACTTCAACGCCCCATTTAGGAAGAATCTCAGTGAGAACAACATGGCAAGAGCTAAACATCGCCGCACTTGCTACAACTCGATCACCGGCAGATACCAAGCAGGCAAGTGAGGCAAACATGGCGGACATGCCAGATCCGGTT
>Ga0209297_1000117_pt1 | contig 52228 bp, 43 predicted proteins | sample S_130805_MF_Meta_FD_187322 | JGI IMG/M metagenome (GOLD analysis project Ga0209297, IMG submission 187322) | Freshwater microbial communities from Lake Simoncouche, Canada to study carbon cycling - S_130805_MF_MetaG (SPAdes) (version 2) | ecosystem: Environmental > Aquatic > Freshwater > Lake ...
AATATAGTCCGTTTGCATTACGTCACGTTGATCGTGATGAGTTTTTAACGCCATTTGACCGTGTATTCGATGAAGTATTCGCGGCACATTTTCCAGAACTAAATAAAGAATTAGGTGTGGGTTTTTTTGAAAAACAAAGTTATCCACGTGTAGATGTTGTTGATTACAATGATCGGGTGGAAATTCTAGCAGAGATTCCAGGTCTTTCTAAAGAAGATGTTTCTGTTGATGTACAAGAAAATGTTCTTACTATTAGTGGTCAAAAGATTAAAAAGATTGATGATAGGGAATTTACAGGAAAGTATATTCGTAGAGAATTGAAACATAGTAATTTCAAACGAAGTTTTACATTAGGTGATCAAATTGATCGCAAAAATCCATCCGCAAAATTTGAAAATGGGTTGTTAAGGGTTACATTGTCAAAGATCAAACCTACAATTCCAGAAACCAAAAAAATAAAGATTGATTAATAGTCAATTGTGGTTATATTAAACCCCGCTACATTAAAAATAGCGGGGTTTTTTAATATTCAAATATTTATATATATGATAAAATTTAAACACTTGGTGATACTTAGCTCTTTATTGATTGCCGGATGTGCTGCGTACTTTAGTGTATACGGAATTGGTATGTTGTTTTCAGGTGCAACTCTTGCTGCTATGATAATGGCCTCTTCTTTGGAACTAGGCAAATTGGTGACAACATCTTGGTTATTTAGATATTGGAATAAAGCTAATATATTAATGCGTGTATACATGATTTTTGCTGTATTTGCATTGATGGGTATAACATCATTGGGTATTTTTGGATTTTTGACATCCGCATTTCAAAAATCATCATTAGAAAATGAAGTGTCTATATCTAGGATTTTTGCATTTGAAATACAAAAAACCGAAGAAAGTAAGAAGATAGAATCTACAAAGACATCTATAAGTAATCTATTTAAGTTAAGAAGTTCACAGGAGTCCAGATTAACAGAAACCTTAACTAATGTAGTTATTGCCAGAAACCCAATTCAGTTTCAAAATATACAAAATCAAATCAATGATCAGATTGGTGATATAAATAAACAAATGGAAGTTGAAAATGAAAAGTTAAAGGTTTCTGGTGATAAGATTTCCAAGTTGGATGATAATATATTTAAATTGAAAATTGAAAATAGTCAGAAAAAAGATTTAACTACATTTAAATTTGTTGCTGATGAATTTAACACAACTATTCAAAAAGTTGCTAAATGGTTCATAGTTGTATTGATTGTAGTCTTTGATCCACTAGCAATTATATTATTGTTGGCATATAATATTTCTTCTGATAACATACATGAAGAAGATAAAACTGATTATGAAATCTATAAGAATGATAAAAAGGATAAAAAGGTTGAAGAAAAACCTATAGAATCAACTATTGCAACCGAAAAATCTGAACCACAGATTATAGAAAGAATTGTTGAGAAAATTGTGGAGGTTGAAAAGCCTGTTGAGAAAATTGTGGAGGTTGAGAAAATTGTGGAGGTTGAGAAAATTGTGGAGGTTGAGAAACCTGTTGAGAAAATTGTAAAACAAAAAGTGCCGGGTGTTAGAGGAATGTTTAGTAGTTTTTAAATAAAAAAATTAAATTTCTAAAATCGTAATATATATTTTATACTTGAGGATAGAATTCAATATATATGAACGAAGAAGAATTGCGAGAGCTATACAGACTAATTAAGTATAGTTATGAAAATACTGACTGGAACTCCGTTAAAGAATCGTTAGATTACATAACAGAATTTATTGATGTGCCTGATGATATAGTGGAATAATCGAATGATATACTTTTTAATATTTGTTTTACTAATTTCGTTAGTTACCAACATTTTTTTGTTCGTCTCGTTGCGTCGTGCATTTTTTACAATAGACGTACTTGAATTATGGTTAGTTGACTTTAAAGGGTTGGTAAATAATGTATACAAAAAGTTGAAGGATATTGATAATCGTGGTATCTTTGAAAAAGACGACGATGTTGGATTTATGTTTTCTGACATCGTTAATATTATAAAGATAACCAACGAAAGGATAAATGATGATGATTCCGATAATCCAACCAACATTAATGAAAAAACCAATAAAAACTAAGAATAAGCTTGTTAAAACAACGAGTAAATCTAAAGTCACTAAGGTTTCTAAGAAGCCAAAGATTTCTATTTCAGTTGTACTGAAGGAAGATGTTGAGAAAAAGAAAGTATTTGATACTAAAAAAGAAAAAACACCAAAGTTAAAAAAAATATCAGATATTGTTGTTCCCAGAAGTAACATTGTTCCAAAAGCCGTAACCGATCCTAATGAATCGGATGAGATCACATTGGTTGATGAAAATGAACCAAAGAAAAGAAGACGTGGTAGAAACAAGAAAGAAAAGATTTATTTTAGTAAGGCTACTGAAGAAGCTATTGTACTATATAATAAAGAAGAAGATGTTAATATACGAAACAACATATACGAGAATAAAATTAGGTATAGTTTTGAAAAATTAGTTGAGAATATATTTAACACGTTTAAATTCACGTATTTCGATAATAGTCCACTTGAAATTCAAAGAGAAACCGTATCACATTTAGTTATAAATATGCATAAATTTCAAGCTGGTAAAGGTAAAGCATTTAGCTATTTTAGTATCGTTGCCAAGAATTATTTGATATTCCATAACAACACAAATTATAAACGATTCAATCAACACGTAGATATTTCAGAAACTCCCGGTGAATCATCTGTATGTTTGCAAACTGAAGATGCACATCATAAAAATGTACAAACACAAGAATTAATGAAATTGCTCATGAATTATTGGGAAAAGAATATTAGTAAGATTTTCAATAAAGAAAAAGATTTAAATATTGCATATGCTGTTATAGAGTTATTTAGAGGTTGTGATAGATTAGAGACATTTAACAAAAAAACATTATATCTCTATATTAGAGAAATTAGTGGATGTAAAACACAACAAGTCACTAAGGTTATTAATAAAATGAAAAGCTATCAGAGCTTCATAATGCAGAACTATCTAAACCGAGGATTTATTTAAAAACAATTAAATTAACTAACCACCTAAGAAATTAGGTGGTTTTTTCTATATATATGATATGGATCTAAATTTTGAGATATACAAGGGAAAATCCTTTTCGGGTCTTTGCAAGGATATTGTAAAGAATTCTGAAAATAAGAAAGATCAAATTGATATAGTGGTTTCTGAACTCAGAGGGTTGATAAAGACTGTTAATGATGCTGTTATTATTGTACCTCTTATTAAAGACTACTTTGATGTTGGAGTTAAGAATGATGAACAACTTATTAAAATAGCAGCGGTTGTACAAAGAATGGTTGCAAAGACTGAAAATACACCTGACGGATTACAAACATTAATTTCTGAAGAAGAACGTAAACAATTGATGGATGAAGTGATAAAGATAAGTAAAACCACTGAATAAAATGAGTAGCTCTACCAATGTAATGAATATTGTTAGGAACCTTAGCCAACAGGCTAAATCCATGGATCCATCAAATATTCTTTCAGCAAATCCAAACTTTCAATTAGCTGTTGTAGTTGATATTATACTGGATGAAAATCATCCATATATGGGTAAGAATCAAAATGATCCTAATACATATTCATCACCAACAATAAAATATCAACAAGTGCCAGTAAACTACAACACGAATGTTCCATCTCCATCGGATGTTGATTATAGCTATATTGGTAGAGCAAAAATAAGAATACTAAGTTTAGAAAAACAAACAGCTGTTGAAAAATTACCATGGGCCATTCCATTGGATAATACAATAACACAATATCCTTTGATAAATGAACAAGTAATGGTATTAAAAATCGGTGATAGTTACTTTTATACCAAACCACTTAGTAAGTTTAATTTTGTTGGTACAAATGGAGATTTTGTAACTGAAAAGTCCGCGAGTGATACATCAAATAGTGCAATTCCATATTTAAAACCTACAAACAAAGAAAGTTATATTTCACATCCAGTGTTTACTAGTTTGAATCAAACTGGATTTTTTGGAAATTATTTTATTGTCAATCCTTATATTAGATCTGTTAAAAAATACGAGGGTGACACATCAATAGAAAGTAGATTTGGTCAATCTATAAGATTTAGTGCTTATGATGATAATAGATTGATCGATAAGAATATTAAAGATTCGTCTTATGTTCTAGATAAGAATTTATTTAAAAAATCATCCGCTGGTGGATATGGCAACCCAAAAATTACTATTAGAAATAGACAGCGAAATATTTCTAGAGATGTAGATCAATTTGTACATCCAAAGTTACCAAAGATATCAAAAATCAATGGTCAAGAAAAAAATTATGGTGGACAAATTGATGAAGATATAAATCACGATGGTAGCACTATTGAAATATCTAGTGGTGCAACTCAATCCAAATGGAAAACTACAATATATAAAAGTATATTTGGTGTATCTGCGGATAATGATCCAATCGAGGAACAAACCAAATTCAATCCTGATAATTCTACAAAGTTTGTAATGCCCGTTCTGACCGGTGACCAAGTTGTTATAAACACAGATCGATTGGTGTTGAGTAGTAGATTTGCAGAAACTCTACACTTTAGTAAAAAAAGATATGCTGTTGTTACTGATAATGAGTACTCAGTCGATGCCAATGATCAAGTTGTAATAACAACAAATCGATTGACGTGTTTAAATTCACCACAAATATTTCTCGGACAATATGGAGAAACCAACGAGCCAGCGATGTTAGGTCAGACTACGGTTGATTGGTTATATGATTTGTGTAATTGGATGTTGGATCACGTTCATTGGTACCATCATGTACATCCACATCCACATGGTCATGAAGATGCCGGCGCTATCAATCAACAAAATACAATGGATGCACAGCCAGATCAAACTCAAATTCCAGTACAACAAATAACCTTGAAATTGTTGAGAGATAACTTACACAAAACTTTGAGTAGAAGAGTATTTTTGACAGGCGGGGGTTATGCTCCGGGAAGTAATGGTGTTAAGCCACCGGGCAGCGGCGCTGAATGTCGTGATCCAGTAAAGATTAATACCGTAACCGGTGAAGGTGTAGTTGGTGATTTCAAAGGTAGAAATCGTCGTGAAGGTCCAGTACAAATCGAATTTGAATTTCAAGATTAATTATGAGCGATTATTATATAGCATATGAGGAAAATGTAGCTTGGAATGGTAGCGTTTTTAATGCTAATGAATATAGAAGAGCTATAAACTCATTTTATTCAAAAGTTGATCTTGTAAAGCCAAATGCAATAGTGGAGGATGGTGCTCCAACCCCAAATTTTTCTATAAAAAAATTGTCTACGGACACAAATTTTCCTAATGAATTGGGTTTTAATTTAAGTGGAAAATTTTCAACATCGAAACGAGATGAACTTACGGGTCTTTTTAGAGTATTTTTAGTTTTGAGTGGAGATGTTAAAGTCCCAAGAATACTGTCAAACGGCAAAACTTTACGAGTAATTATAGCTGCGGACAATAAAAGTTTAATTTCTGTGGGTAAAACTCCAGGTGAAGCCTTCAATTATGCTTTTAAACAACTAAGAGAATCTTTATTACAAACTTTAGCTGATCAAGTTGGTGGTTCTGGTAAAGGAATTAAAGTGGAACGACAAGATCCATTTACCGATCCAGATCCTGCTTTAGTAGGACCACCTACACAAACGATATCAGGAATTGCCAATAAAGCTCCTGTAGTAGATAATCCCAATATAAAACTTCCGTCCCAAGAAGTAAAGTCGTTAGATCCAAATGTAGCACAACAAGCAGCCTCAAAAGCCCAGGACGCAGCGAGTAGTGCTACATCTCAAGTTAAAAGTGCAGCTAGTAGTGTAACTAGTCAAGTTCAAGGTGCGGCTAGTGACGTAACCAGTCAGGCTCAAGGTGCAGCTAGTAGTGTAACTAGTCAAGTTCAAGGTGCGGCTAGTGGTGTAACTAACCAGGCTCAAGGAGCCGTTAGTGGTGTAACTAGTCAAGCTAAATCAGCCAGCAGTGCTTTAAATGGATTAACCGGTGGTTTATTGGGTGGGGCTGCTGGTGCTGGTATAGGAGCTTTAGTTGGTGGTGGTAAAGGTGCATTGATTGGTGGATTGTCTGGTGCAACATTAGGAGGTGTAGTTGGTAGTCTAAAGTCTAAAGCCGATGGATTGGGTAAAGACTGGAATCCAGACAAATTCAATCCAACATCAATTGCTGGAAACGATAAAGTTATTGATCCAAGAACTGGACAAATAACATCTACACAAGCTATAGCTAAAGTCGATGCTGCTAAAAAGGCTTTAGGAGCTGGTTTATTGGGTGGGGCTGCTGGTGCTGGTATAGGAGCTTTAGCTGGTGGTGGTAAAGGTGCATTGATTGGTGGTTTAGGAGGAGCCGCCGTAGGTACAGGATTGTCACTAGGAGGTATAACTGGAGGTGCTTTAGCCGGAACTGGACTTGGTGCTGGTATAGGAGCTTTAGCTGGTGGTGGTAAAGGTGCAATAATAGGAGGGGTTGCTGGAGGGGCTTTAGGTGCTGCAGCTGCAAAGTTATCATCGATTAGAAGTGGTATTCCAAAACCAAAAATACCTAAACCACCAAGTCAGCCAAGAATTAAAACGGTTAAGATAAAAAAACCAAAGAGCTATACTGGGGATATAAACGTTCCATCCTCGTCCGATTTTCAAAAAGAAGCTATGTCGTTGCCAAATGTAGGCACCGAACAAATATCAAATATTAATCAAAATCTGTCTGGTCTAGTATAATTATATATATAAGCGTATGAAAAGTGATGTATTGAAAGAAATAATCAAAAAAATAGTACAACAAGAAGTTAAATCTATTCTTAAAAAAGAACTAAGATCATGTTTAGCAGAGATAATTCTCGCAGACGACTCTAAAAAAACCAAAATAAGAGAAGATGCTCCTATCAAGATGGAAGAAATGCTTGAAGAATCTATTCAAGAAGAAGTTGTACCTACACCACCAAAGAAGTTTGTTAAATATACAAACAATGAAATGTTGAACCAAATACTAAATGAAACCAAAGGTGGAATTCCAAGAGAAGGTCAATATGTTGGTTTATCCGGAGGATTTTCAAATATAGGTGGAGATTCATCAATTATCAATGAAGCTGTGGCTCCGGTTAAAGCTCCTGAAAATGCTCCTGCCGAAGTAAAAGGTGTTTATCAAGCTATAACCAGAGACTATTCAAAGTTGATGAAGGTTATAGATACGAAGAGAAACAAGGCTTAATACATGGCTAAAAAAGCATTAGGTTTAAAACTACCAATTACTCTAGGTCAGGATGGATACTTCCAAACCAACTCTTTGACTGCTGAACAATTGTCCTCAAATATTCAGAACCTATTGTTAACTAAACCCGGAGAAAGACGATTCAACAATTCATTTGGTTCAAGTTTATATGGATTGTTGTTTCAAATGAATGATTTGGAAGTGTCTAAGGAAATTATCGTTGATGCAGTTCAACGTGATGTTGATAAGTTTGTTAATGGTGTGATTGTAAATGATGTAAAAGTTCAATTATCTAATGCACAAAATTTCACTGGAACAATTAATAATGATAAGAATAAGATATTTATAAGCGTCGTGTTTACTTATAATAATACGACTGCAACGACGGATGTAGCAATTTCAAACCCTAGAATCTGATGTCAGAAATAATTAACAAAACGTTTAGAACAAACACAAAGGATGTTAACTATGTGAATAGGGATTTCACATCTTTAAAACAACAGCTTATTGACTTCACCAAGCAGTATTATCCGTTGTCATATAGAGATTTTAGTGAAAGTTCTCCAGGTCAGATTTTTATTGAACAAGCCGCATATGTTGGTGATGTATTATCATATTATACAGATCAACAATTTTTAGAAAGTTTTATCCAATTTGCTGTTGATCGTAGAAATATAATTAACTCGGCTAAATTTCTTGGTTACAAACCAAAGGTATCATCCGCATCATCAACCGACGTTGATATATTTCAATTAATACCTTCTATACAAACAACCAATAACGAGTATATACCAGATGAACGTTATGCATTGATATTAAGACCATTTACTCAACTATCAAGCATAAGTGGGGTCAATTTTATAGTTGAAGAAAGTGTAGATTTTACACAAGACACATTATTCTCACCAAGAGAGATTAGCGTTTTCAATAGAGATGCAACGGGAGCACCACAATTCTTCTTACTTAAGAAATCAACCAAAGCTTATTCTGGCACTACTGTAACTAAACAAGTAAGTGTTAATGCAGCTACTCCATTTTTATCGATTAAGTTGGATGAAACGAATGTATTGAAAGTTGTTAGTGTGGTTGATAGCAATAATAACAACTATTATGAAGTTGACTATCTAGCTCAAGATACAATTCCACTAAAAGTTGATAATGTTCCACTTACAAATCAAACATTGTCAAAATATAGAGGTGAAACTCCAAAGATTCTTAAATACTTAAGAACTGAAAAAAGATTCGTGACAACAATCGACGAGAATAATTTCACATATATTCAATTTGGTGCAAATACTGAGAATTTTGAAAATACGATTGTGGTACCAAACCCAACAAATGTTGGTGTTGCATTATCTAATCTCAAGAATTTAAATATTAGTTTAGATGGTACAAATGTACTAAAGAGCAACTCTTATGGTGTGTCTCCTTCTAACACAACATTAACAATCACCTATATAATCGGTGGTGGTATTAATTCAAATGTAAATTCTGGTGATATACGTAAAATATCAGCAACATCCTTTCAAAATGACACAACTAGTTTGACTGATAGTGAAATTTCATTATTGAATAACGTTAAAAACTCTTTGAGAGTAAACAATAATGAAGCTTCAACTGGCGGCGATGATGCAGAATCTGATGAAGAAATCAGACAAAATGCTATGCTTAACTTTTCTTCTCAAAACAGAATGGTTACTCAAGATGACTTTTTATTAAGAGTATATGCTCTTCCTCCAGATTTGGGAAACATTGCCAAAGCTTATGTTCAGAGTAATCTAACACAACAAGTTACATATAATGGTTTGGTTTCTGGTATAACAACTATTAATAATAATCTAAATGTCGATTTAAATCCAATTAATCCATTGGACAGAAGAAAGTTTTTGGAATCGAATAATCCATTTACAAACAATTTATACTTGTTGGGTTATGATGCAAATAAAAATTTGACAACGATAAATCAAGCTACACTTCAAAACTTGATTACTTACATAAAAAACTATAGAATATTAACTGATAAAATTAATATAATCGATGGATTTATAATCAACATCGGAGTAGAATTTAAAATTTCAGTATTCCAAGGATTTAATAAACGTGATGTTTTAAATAATTGTATTCAATCTGTTAAATCATTTTTTGAAATTGATAAGTGGAGTTTCAATCAACCTATTAATCTCAGTCAATTAAATTTTGAAATTATGAAGGTTGAAGGAGTCCAGTCTGTTACTGATATTAAGGTAAAGAATTTAACCATCGATGATGGAAATTATTCTCCAATTGCTTATAATATCAGTATCGCTACTCAAAACAATATTGTATATCCTTCAAAAGATCCATCAGTATTTGAAGTTAAATATCCAAACTCTGACATAAAAGGATTGGTAGTCTAATATGCATAAATTTATATATCCAGCTAAAGATACATACATCAACAACTCATCAACCTTTGAAGATAAAAATTTTGGAATTGATGAGATATTAGAAGTTTATGCATCCAACAAGGGATCAGAGACGATCTTTACCACACCAAATTGGCATGCTGCTCCACAAACAACATCTTCTTACGGAAACGAAGGTTGGTTAGCATACAACACAAGTTCTCTTTTTATATACTCTGGTAGTACTTGGAGAAAGTTTAGTTTGACATCCGATACTATTTCTGGTACTAGTTTTATTGCAAATTTTTCAGGACGATTGAGCAATGTAACCGCTTCTACAAAAAAGAGATTGTTTGTATCTGGATCTGCCGGATATACATCTGGTTCATTTAGTGGAAGTTTCAACTTTGTAAACAATAATTTTTACGCAAATGGTCGTTGGACAACTGGAAGTTTTTCCGGATCAGTAAAAACAGGAACAACTTTTACAAAACTAAATATTGGTCCGAGAAACTTCACAATATCACCACTTACTGCGTCTGTTACTGGTACGGGAAGTTTCAAGAACTTAAATGGTACAATCGTGGGTAGATCCAACACAGGTATACCATGTTGTAAAGGATTTTATAGACCTGTACGCGCATTTTTAAGTGGTTCATTTACAGGAAGTTTTTCTTCATCCAATTTTAATGGATATATACAGACCGTAACGTCATCACGTTTATATAGATCAGACGTTACTAATTTCACTGGATACTTCGATGGAAGATATAGTGGTACATTTACAAGACCATCTACAGCCACATATTTGTTGTATCCCGAATTTTCAAGAACATTAATTAAGTTTGATTTGACCGAATTAAGTCAGTCAATTGCAAGTAGTCAAATTTCAAGTTCATATATGAAGTTTTCATTGAATTTGAAGGCTGCTGGTGCTAGAAATATTCCACTTGATTACAAGATTTATGCATATCCACTGAGTGCTAGTTGGGAAAATGGTAATGGTAGATATGCTAGCGATGGTAGTGAAATAGGAGCCAGTTGGGATTATAGAAACTATTCCGGTAGTGGACTGTGGTATCGTAATTTGCAAACTCGTAGTTATCAACAGGTTGACTACTTATTAACTGCGTCTTATGCTACTGGAAGTTTTAAAAACCAAGGCGGAACTTGGTATTATAGTGTTCCATCAGTATATAACAACAAACGTAATTGGATCTGTAGTTCATCATTTTTTCCTGGATTGAAAGGATCGAGGTTGATTGCTAGTCAATCATTCTCATATGGGTCACAAAGTGATATAAGTATGGACATAACTACCATGGTGAGATCTTGGTTGTGTGGGTGTGTCCCAAATAATGGATTGATATTGTTAACCTCATTTGAATTAAGTACACCTCCACTGGAATATACGGATGGATTGTTACAATTCTTCAGTAAGGAATCTAATACGATTTACTCTCCATATTTGGACGTAGCTTGGGAGGATGCTGTGTTTAAAACTGGTAGTTTGGCTCCACTCAGTGGTTCTACCGAGAATTTGATCAATCTTCAATATTTGAAGGACACTTATAAAGCCGGTAGTATTCCAAAAGTATTCGTATTTGGAAGAGATAAGTACCCATTAAAGACATTTAATAAAGCTTATCAACAACCAGTCATGATTACTCCTAAGTATTTGCCAAGAACATCATATTACATGATTAAGGATGCGGAATCTGAAGAAGTATTAGTAGATTTTGATAGATACACAAAGTTGAGCTGTAATGCAACTAAAGGAAATTACTTTGTAATAGATACAACAGGACTACCACAAGAAAGATATTTCAAAATACTTATTAGGGTAGAATATAGTGATGGTACCGTTGATATTGCGGATACTGGCAAAATATTCAAGATAGTAAGATGATATGGCAAATATACCATTAGTTTATAATGTATCTTTGGTTGATGTCCAAAAGTTCAGAGACTTTGGTACATTCGCCAATAATTTTGATGATTTTGGAAATCTACGTCAAGTTTATTCAGTTACACAATCTGTAAGTGGTAGTTTGAATTATGTAAATTTACCACTTAAAGTATTTGTGTATAACGAATCTAAGATTGTGGATACAAATCCAACTTCTTTTACAGAACTGCAAACTGAAGAATCCGTTGACAATAGAAATATTGATCAAGTTCTTGAAGAATATAACAAATCTATTGCTGAAAATCGTATTCTGAATGAAACTATCAATCAATTGGTTGAGAAGTATGAAACCAATGATGATAAACAGGTAATTGCGTCGATGAAAAATGAAATTATTAAGCTTAGAATTAAATTGGGTCAGGGTAATGTACCTTCGGATTTTAGCGACGACTATCCATTTTTACCAATAATTTAATATGCCTTATAATTACCTAACAATAAATGAAAGTGGACTAAATTCTGGTTTGGTAAGTGCTTCCTATTTTGATGTAGAATTACAATCGTTGTATGAACAACAATATAAAACGAATGAAATATTCTTTGGAGATTCAGATGATGATCTCATAGAGTTTAGTTTGTATAATTCGGGTCAAGAACCATTGAGTTTCAATAGAGTAGTTCCTAGTGTTACTTATAGTGTAGTTCAAGCCAATTATTTGGACATTAATGGTCTGACTAAAAATTATAGAGTATTAAATCCAAATACTAATATAACTAAATTTGGTGATAATATACTTTTACATCCACAATTTGATTTAAAGTTCAATCAGGTAAGTCCTGGCTTGTATTATTTGTTGTATAATCCAACCAGAAATATGGCTGGTAATTCTATAAATAAATTAGTAATCAAGGAAATATCTCCTAGTAGAACTGAGTTGAGACTTTCATTTGCTTTTAATCAAGATGCGAGTGCATCTAATAGATTGTTAGCGAATAAGATTACAGCATTTGCTGATAAAAAATATTTGTTTTTACAACTAGAGGATGATTTAATCAGTATAATTGATAATAATCCTATATCTCAGAATTTTTTCAATCAAAAACAAAATTTAAATTTAATAAAAACATGTCAGAATTTGGGTTTTAAAAATGAAGCCGATTTAACACAATTTATAATCGATTCGTATGTTGGATTTGATCGAATTTTGGTATTGAATAGAACTGAAAACTCTGACATTCTTTCTTATCAATCTGTTAAATTTACAGGCATCGCACAACAATTAAAGAATTTCATATATCAATATAACGATACAGAATTTTCTTCTGATGAAATTCAACGTGCGTTCAAAACCATTGTAACCAAAGTATCTCAAGATAGAATTGTACAAAAAACATCGTTGAATGCGGTTGATCTACAAGATGCTATTAATTTATTTGTACAGATAATATACACCGATTGGTTACAACCTCAAACTGATACACTTCTTGCAAATTATAGTGAAAGATTCTTTGGTTTATACAAGAACGCATTAAATTTTGATAATGGAAATCTTGTAAAAATCTTGAGTCATACAAGTTACTATAACGCAATCAGTGGTGTTAATAATATTCAAGTAAAATTAGATGATCCACTTCCAACCGAGTATGGTATTAAATCAACTTGTTGGATATCAAACATTTCAATTGCACCACTTTATTTCAAGGTAAATATATATGCCGATAGTGTATCTAGAAAAGTATATTTAAACGGAGTTAATTTTTCAGTACAAGTACCAACTATAAATCCCACAAATGACAGATTTGCAGATTTAGATAAAAATACATTATTTTACGCACAATCGAAGTTAAAGGAAAAAGTCAATGATTTGTTAATTAACTACGATAACTTTGATAATTTTATAAATTATTCATCGGCAGAACTTAGATCTAAAATAGCAAAAAATAAGATTAGTCAGTATAGTAGTTATGATACATCAAAAGAACAAATCAGTCAACAATCTGATTCTGCTAATACTGCTATATCATCATCTTTGTCTGAAAAGTATGATTCGATCACACAAAATCAAATTAATTTGTTAAACACGTTTGATGAGTATGAATCATATTTGTTCTTTAATACATCCAGTATAGATGACAAAATACAAGATGGTGTTTCATATGACAGAGATAACTATGATAGTTTATTGAACCAGTTACCTGAGTATTTAAAGAACGATCCACAATCCGAAGATTATATAAAGTTTACGTCGATGGTTGGTCATTTCTTTGATAACATCTTGGTTTATATCAAGAAGTTTCCTAGATCATATCCAATCAACTATAACGATAACAATGATTATCCAAAAAATTATATAGAGGAATTATTAAATTCTTTCAACTGGAATGTTGATAATGTTAAATTTGAAAAGAGTGATATAAGTCAATTATTATTTAATGCGTCGGAACAAAATGGGTCTTTATCCTCATCATATTTTGATTACGCTAAATCTATACTCAATAGATTTGCAAATAATATGAGTGGAATATATAAGACTAAAGGTACCACTACGTCGTATGAATTGGTAAGAAGTATTTTTGGTGTATCAGCTGATTTAATACAACCTGTTGAATATGGAAGTAGTGATGTTTTGGTAAATAGACAGGTATTCTACGATTTTGATGACATTGTTTACATGTCCAAGTTTACAAATAATGAATATATAAAATTCAATTATACAGGTAGTGAATTTATACTAAAATCCACCGGATTACCATATTCTCAAAGTGCAACTCCAGGTACTGGTATCACACAATCATTTGCAGAAATATTCACAGGATTATCCGCATTAGAATGTTCGTTTAAATTCAATAAAAATAACTACGAATATCTGGATAGAATTCCAATAATTAAAAAGTATAGAAATAACAATATAGACTGGGAAATTTATATTAAGAAAGCCACTCAACAAGTTAGTGGTCAGTTAATATTTAATTTTCAACCACAGGGAACTGATTCAAACTCTATTGTACTTCAAGAACTTCCATTGTTGAATGGTGATGTTTATACAATCTTGTTGACTAGAGATGTTGCTCCAGGCGTATTTGATACTCCAAGTACAACTATAAATTATTCTCCACTCACACAATCTATAACATCATCCGCCGCAAATAAATTTGCACCATATGTTTATACATTGGCTATTAATCAATATTATGGAAGTCAATTGAATTTTACTGCTAAGAAAAATTCAACAATTTTATATGATCATAATAGATACTTCTCAAGTGGTAGTTATCATGTTGGTAACTTTTCATCATCTGTAAAGTTTGTTGGTAATATTGATAAAGTTAAAGTTTATTTGGATCCGGTATCATCTGATAATTTCGATGAACACTCTTATAACATCAACTCATTTGCGATTGACGATAAAGAAAGAGAATATAAAAATGCACGTTATGTTTGGAGTTTTGATACTCCTGTAAGTTTGTACTCGTCAACACCAATTACGTTGGTACCAAATCAAAACTTATATTACAAAGATAATTTTCAAGCTGTTAATTTCCCAGCTCAAGTTGAAACATTACCTTATCCAATCTGTAAACCAATGGTAGTTACTAAATTTCCATATCAATTTGATAAGTTATCATTGAAACAATCGATCAACTCAAATAAATTTGGACCAAATTATAGAAACAATAGTAAGATAAATAAAATCAACACGGTGTTGGATACTAATTTAGTACCATCTGAACAATCTTCATATACAGAAGATGTAATTGGCGGCGATTCAAATTTAGTTGGATATTATATTTCCCCATATCAATATTTAAATTCAAAGATTGAAGATTTCTTAGGTAAGGAAGGTATTACTGATGTAATCGGAAATCCAGCGTATTTGACCAAGCAAAATTATCCAGAATTGAAAACACTTCAAGCTGAATTTGCTAAGCTAAATGAAAAATATGTTTATCCGCAGGAATTTCTGAGTACTTATAAGTTTTATATTGACTTTTCGATATTTGATTTTATAAAGAATCTGACTCCTCAAAGAGCCACATTAAAACGTGGTATATTGTTGGAACCTTCTATATTTGAAAGAGTGAAATTCAATTATAGAAATGTAGATGTAACTGCTTTGGATCCTGATAATCCACTCGCGTCTTCATCGAGTTTAATCACGTTTAATAATTACGCTACATTTACGTCTAGTTTAATTAATACTAATGATACGTCTAGCTATGGTATTGTAGCATTATTTGAAACAAATGATATTGATACAGACAACGATCAGTATAATTACTCAATGTTTGAAATCAAACCATCATACGATGTAAGAGATTTCGTATATAGCAAATATGGTAAGGATATTGGTGTTGATAACAATGGACCATACATTAGAGATCTGCCTAAGGTTAATCAAAATAGTTACTACTTGATGACCAATAATAAACTTCCAAGTGTAGTTGGATTTACGTCTAGTTACTTTGAAGTTCAAATCGCTGGATCTGGATCTGTAACTGGTAGTAGATTTTATAGAGATTTATACAAGGGTGACATGGATTCAGGTTATTCTAAGAGACACTTGAGTAAGTTTGTATTTGCTGGTTCAAGAAATAGATATCGTGCTGTGAGTGGTTCTATAACCAGAATCACGAATGGTGTAAAATTAGATAAAAGTGCGGGTTCTTTAACATATTATCAATTTACCAAAGGTAAAAATGATTATAGTAGAACCGTCAACCGAAGTGGACTACCAAATGGATCATTACCAGTAATTTCTATTCCTGGATTCTTGTCTATGGAAGTTACAAGTAGTACATTCCCTAAGTATGGTGTATTGACTGGATCTGTTGGTAAACCCAAATCAATATTTGTACAATTACCAATAACCGCCTCTATATATACCAGTGCAAGCTTGGATATGTACATAATGAATTTATAATTACAAATTTCGATAAAAAAACAAAACTTAGAGATAATTATTATATATGGCATATTTAGACAACAACGTTCTTACGGTAAACGCGATACTTACTAAGAAGGGTAGAGAAATCCTAGCAAAAACTGGTGGCTTAAACATCACTGCTTTTGCTTTAGCTGATGATGAAATCGACTATACTCAATTCAACCCAAATCATCCACTTGGTAGCGCATACTATGATATAGCTATTCGTAATACACCTGTGATGGAGCCAATCACCGATGAATCTCAGTTGATGAAATATAAGTTAGTGACGTTGAATGATGGTGTAACAGCGGTACCTACAATCAATTTAAACATTTCTTCTATAAACGTTCCAAGAGACTTTACTGGAGAAATATTGTTGAGTCCAAGTACCAATCCAACTTATAACGTAACATTAGGTTATACCGCAATATTATCAAATAAGAATGTAGGCACATTGGTTGTAACTGAAACTAATAGTATCAATTCTTCTACAGCAACTATTCCAACATTTGCTGGCGATTTGGCATCCAATACTTCACAAGCTGTGGTTGGTAATAAGTTTAGATTTATTCCAAACGCTTCTCTATCAAAGACTACCACGACAAACATTACAATTATTGGTAATGAAAGTGGTGGTAATACCGCAATCAACGTTACAGTAACAGTACCAACAACTTAATAAATTATGATATTTAGTCAATTCACAAAAGATGACATCGTAACGGGTAGAATTAACCAAGTTTCATCTGGATTATTTGGATCTGGGGATTTACAGGTTAGTCAATCTTTATTTACAACATCATCTACACAAGGTCGTCAATTGACCGGATCATCTCCATACGATGTCAAGAATGGACAATATTATGTAGATGTTTATTATGATAGTGAACAATACTTCGCTGTTGCATATGGCGACTATGCTAATAGTGGTAGTTCACGATACGATTGGCCAGGATATACCGTTCCAGTATTAACTAACGAAACAAAAGTTATTTATACGCAATATAAGAACACACTATTGCAGCCAGGTGATACACTATTTAGTTTTGCATCTGGTAGTGTTGATAATCCAGTTGATAGTGAAGCAATTTTTGCTGTTAACTATTCCGCAGATAAGTTTAAAGATCAAATTGATCCAGGTCAAATTCAACTAAATTTAAGTGGTGCGAATGGTGTTTATTCATATATCGACGATTCACAAGTTGTAAATAAATCACTTGGCGTATACAATATTATTTCAGGATCGATTATTAATGGCGTTCCTATTCCATATTTGAAAAGTAGCAGTCCAGTTTATGAAGGTATTGGTCTGTTTTATCCAACAAACGGCGTGGTTGTTTTAAACGCATTAACTTTACAAACAAGGGTTGGTGTAATTACAACATTTAATAGAACAATGTCTACAGGCACAAATCAGTACTCAACCCAAGTTGGTGGTAATTGGAGAGTTTGGACCAGAGACTTTTTCAAGTCACTAAAAGGAACAACCAAACGTATGAGTGTACGAAAGAGTGAATTTGTTCCATCCACAAATTACTTCGTTCGTGTTAAGAATAAACAGTTCAATTATAGTAACAACCCAACATTTGTATCAGATGGTACTGATGGACAAACAAAAGGTACAATCATTTATCAAGATTTGATAAATAATCCTCGTACTTATATGACATCGGTTGGTTTATACGATAATAACAACGAACTATTAGCAATTGGTAAGTTGAGTCGTCCAACACAAAAATCGTTTGATAATGAATTGTTGATTAAAGTTAGAATTGACTTTTAATTATTGATAAATCTTCCTATTTATATTAGGATGATTAAATTTTTCAAAAATGAAGATATACTTGTCACTGCATTCTCTGTAGCATCTACACAGAATGTAAACAATATCGTTACTGATTTGATAGCTGGAAATGATTCAACAGAGTATTTTCCAATATCAATATTTAACAACGAGTGTGATTATAATGTATCTGGTAGTTGTGAACCAAACGTTTCCAATCAATCCTATTTAGCTGAATCTCAGTATTCAAACGTAATTCCAAACTTTGAAATTGGAAAATATATCACATCTAGTGTTGTATTTTATCCAAAAGAAAGTGAGTTTTACGATGTAAAAACCAATCCTACAAATTCAATTGGAACATATCAAGGTCAGGTTTTTAATACTATTAAACGAATGTATTATAACAATTATAATAATGGATATGATATATTTGGTTTTGATGGATATGATACATCCAAGGCTAAATTAAACTTAACAAATGAATTTTCGTTATATAGTTTTGCTTCTTCTCAAGCGGGTGATCGTATCAGACCAGGTTCAGTACGTATAAATAATCAAAGTGGAGATATAATTGGATATATCGTAGATGATAAAAATTATAACCTCTATTTATCTGGAAGTTACTTCATTGATTATTTCGGTTTTAACTCCGATAATAGTGGGTTAATTAAAAAAGGAACTTACGGATTAGCAAGTGTAATATCATGAGTCTTACTAACATATATAACGAGAGATACGGAACTTCTGTTGCAGCGAACGATAATTACATAGCTGTCGGAAACCCTCCAACCTATGATTATAATCCAGCGGAGGGATTTTATAGAATTGGTGAAGTTAAATTGATTAAAAGAGACACATTTAATTCAAATTATTCATCATCATATACGTTTACAAAAAGTTTAAACGCACAAACCATTTATAGCACTAGATTCGGTGAATCCGTAGATTTGTCAGATTACTTCTTAGCTGTAGGTAATAGTGTGTTATCAGCCAGTGTTACGAAGGGATCATTCGTTGATGTTTACGTAGTTGACTCCAATTATAATGTTATAAGTGGTGCTCTTGTATCGGATAATAATTGTGTAGATGAAAGCATCAATACACAAACTTATTCAAACAAACCATTGGTTACACTTACTGGATCAAATTCATTCGGTACATCCGTTAGTATAACCAATAAATACCTTGCCATCGGTTCTCCATCCGAGAATAGCAAACGTGGACAAGTTTATATTTATCAATTTTCTGCTTCTAAATACAAGTTGGAATCTGTTTTGACTCCAGATCCGACTTTATACCCTAAACAACGAGGTTTTGGATATTCTGTTTCCTTGGATAAAAAGAATCAAGATAGAATTGTTATTGGAAGTAGTCAATTGTCTCAATCCAGAGTTTATCTATATCAATCGTCATCTGGCGGTTGGGGTTTAAAACAAACATTTCAACAAGTAACAGGATCTTTATCTGTAGAAAATAGTGTATTTAATTGGTATCCTGTTTCTTTACAAAATTGCAATTATGGTAAGTCTGTATCAATATATGACAAAATAATTGTTGTTGGCGCACCTACAGATTTGGTTTATTACGAATATTCTGGATCAACTATTCAAAGACAAAGAGGTGCATTTTACGTATATTCTACAAATCCATGTGATGCCAAACCAACCGGTAGTTATAACTTCATTTCAAAACTTTACGGAGATGAAAATACTTTCAAAGATAATTTATTAGGAGAATCCGTTTGTGTATACGATAATAAAATATTAGCAGGTTCCCCAAAGAGATATTTTCCATTTTCATCAATTTTTGTATCTGGATCATTAGATTTTTATGAAAACGTTTCTGATGGAAATGATTTTGGAGCGTCAACTTTCTTAGGTCAGGCATTATATTATTTGGTCACAGGATCGAACTTGGTTAAGATGACCGATTATCCAATTTCTAAACGTAAACAAAATGATAACAGTCCATTTCAAGCATTTGGAAGCGCCGTTTCAATCTACGGAGACAATTTGGTAATAGGATCTCCTATACCACTATTGAGAGATTATTATTTAAACACACCATATATTACAGAATCTGGAAGTATGGTGGATCCTAATTATAAATTAACATCTTCTTATTATGCTGAGGGTTGTGATGTAACATCAAGTGTAATATTTCTTCAAATAGAACAATCGGTTACTACAGATACAGGAGCTCCTGTATATGTTGCACTATGTGAGGAAGTTCCTGATTCACCATACACATCAATTGAAGGAAGTGCTTTTATTTATAATTCATCCGATCTTCAAAAGAATTTTAATGTTGGAAATGTATTTTATAATAACAATCGAGTCGTTATTAACAATACTGGTAGTGGTTTAAACTTAATATCTAGAAATCCAGCAAATCCTAATGAGTCGTACATATACATGGATTACGAAAGTTTGATACAATTGAATGAAAAACAATACATTTGTACTATTGAACCAGGCGAGTTTAACATTTCAACAAATCCAACATCAGTTACAGGTAGTGTTATTAACTACGGTATTGTTAATAAGACCGACTTTGATTTCAACAATTTAGATCTTATCCTAAGATACATAAATTATAAGTTGACATCACCAAGAAGTGAACATTGGTGGAGTAATATGATATCAGGTGATGTCGAAGTCAGCATTTTATCATTTTATTCTTCGTCCTACGTTGATTATCAATCCAACAAATTAACTGAAGACTTAAAGTGTATATTGGCTACAAAAACTTATGATGTTAATAATGATGGTAAAGTAGATTTTCAAGATGGTAATGCTATTTGGAAATATTTTATTAATAATCTCACATTCCAAAATTATCAGAATTATACAAATCCAAATAGTAAGAGAAATACATACGATGGTATGATTAAGTTTTTGGATAATAATACTGGTAAAGGCAGTAGAGATTATACAAAAAAAGAATTTTTTAATTACCCATATAGCTCATCTATCGATCCAACCGGCTCTTATTTGGCACCATATATTACCCAAGTAGGCTTGTATAGCGGTGCAGATTTGGTGGCAATAGCTAAATTGGCACAACCAATTAAAAATAGTGGTGAGTTGCCTATTAATATTGCTGTTAAATGGGATACTTAATTATATTTATTATTATAAGGATAAAATATGTCAACATCATCTGATAGCAAAGTAATTGATCGTGAGTCTAGCAAAGTCAGTTTAGCTGATAGATACAAGACACAAAAGGCCGGTGGTGCATTTAATGTTCAACAAAACGTTAAAACCAGCGGTGCTAATGAAATATCCTTGGGTGGTACTACATTTGAAACTAATTATACAAACACCAAGGGTTTCAAAATAAAAATGGGTTTACAACAAACCGAGTTCAAAGATGTAGGTAATGGTGCAAATTCTCGTCAGCAATCTGTATATCTAAAAGGATTCAATTCTACAAAATATGGTAGTGCTGTGATCAATCGTTGATATATATTCTAAATGGTTATATTAGGATTAGACTCTTCAACGTCTGTCACTGGATGGGCGTTTTCTGAAAATAGTAAAGTTCTCGATGCTGGTTTTATAGACACTAAAAAGTTTGAAACAACCAAGGAAAAAACGTATCACGTTGTAGAGATATTAGAAAAAAATAAGCTGATTAAACAGGTTCAAAACATTAACCTAGAAGCAGCTTTAAGTGGATTTGCCGGTGGATTTACATCACAACAAGTTATAATCACACTAGCTAGACACAATGCGGTGTTTGCTTATATCATAGAAGAACACTTCAAAATAAAAGTCAATCTATTATCTGTAAATACAATGCGCAAACAATTGTTTGGTAAATGTAGAATCAAGGGTGTCAAGTCAAAAGAATTTGTTAAGTTGGAGTTGGAAAAATTAATTCCTGAAGTCAAAAATTTCTCCGTATTAAATAAAAAGGGTAATTGGGACGAAAAGAATGGGGATATGTACGACGGAATTGTTTGTTCACTTTATAAAATAACTTGATCTTTAAAATATCCGTTGTATTATTATGATGAAATGTTATGTTAGAAATTTCCGTAATAGATACGCTTACAAAATTGTTCAAGCACAAACCATCCATACAAAAAGGTGGTCATGAAGCTCTATTTTTTTGTCCAAACTGCAAACATTATAAAAGAAAACTAAACATCAATACCAACACTGGTTATTATCATTGTTGGGTTTGTAATTTCAGCGGAAAGAGTTTTTCAACTCTCTTAAAGAAAATTGGTGCTCCTAAAGAATATTTCGAATTGCTTTGTAAACACAAAATTAAATACGACGTTTCAAAAAAAACAGAATTTAAGTTGATGTTGCCTGATGGATTTAAACCTCTGTATAAGGATAGCACTGATATAGAATATAAACACGCACTTTCGTATTGTTTTAAACGTGGTTTAACCACGCATGAGATTGTAAGATATAATATTGGATATTGTGTAGATGGTAATTTTAGAAATAGAGTTGTTGTACCATCATATGATGATAATGGCAATCTAAACTTTTATTGTGGACGAGATTTTTACGAGAGTAAGATGAAGTATCGACTATGTGAGGCTACCAAAGATATTGTTGGGTTTGAATTGTATACTGATTTTAATCAACCAGTAACTCTTGTGGAAGGTGTATTTGATGCGTTTGCAGTGAAATACAACGCTGTTCCATTGTTTGGTAAGAACTTGTCCAACAAACTCAAAATCAAGTTAATGACATATAGACCAACACGGGTTAATGTGTTGCTTGACAACGATGCATTGGCATCAAGCTTTAGAATATGTGAGTTTCTTTTACAAAATAATATTGATACGTATTTGATTCGTTTGGAAGGAAAAGATCCAAATGAAATAGGACATAAAAAAACTTGGCAGTTTATAGATAGTTGTGATAGACTTACAGAAAGCGAGTTGTATAGTTTAAAGCTCAAAAACCTTTTATGATATTATTAAAAAACACCAACCAAAAGATCGATAATGTCGTTCACATAGCAGACATTCATATTCGTTTGACCAAGAGACACGATGAATACGTTTCTATTTTTCAGAAATTTTACGATTCATTGGATAAACTAAGAAAAGTAACTGATGCTGTATTGGTAGTTGCTGGTGATGTATTTCACAATAAATCAGATCTTAGTCCTGAATGTGTAAAAATCGCAAGTGATTTTTTAAAGAATTGTGCGGATAGAATTCCTACTATCTTAACCGCCGGAAATCACGATGCAACATTAGCCAACAAGGCCAGATTAGATTGTTTAACTCCCATCGTGGATAGTCTTAATCATCCAAATTTGTATTATTTAAAAGAGTCTGATGTATTTCGATATGAAAATATTCTATTCAATAATTTTAGCGTATTTGATGATCCAGAAAAATATCTGATGTACGATAAGATCGCAACAAAGTACAAAAACGAGACTGACCATCATATTGCATTGTTTCATGGTCCTGTAAATAATGCTATGACCGATGTTGGTTATATGGTTAGCAGCCGATCCATTACAAATGAATTGTTTGATGGTCACCACATTGCAATGTTAGGTGATATTCATAAACATCAAATTCTTCAAGAATATAACGATATTGATAACAAACCCTTAATCGTATATGCTGGTTCTATGATTCAACAAAATCATGGAGAAGAAATCAAGGGTCATGGCTTTCTTCTGTGGGATCTAAAACGTAGGATTTTTAAACACTATGAATTGACCAACGATTATGGTTTTTTTACCATTGAGATCAATAAAGGTACGTTGATAACGGATATTACTAATATTCCAAAGAAGGTTCGGGTAAGAACCATGTGTCATGAGTCCATTCCATCACAAGTAAAAGAGGTGATGAATGATTTGAAGACTAAGTGTGACGTTATAGAAAGTACATTCATCCGCGTTGACGAACCAACGAATGATTTGACATTAAAGAATGGTCAGATCTTCGACATCCATAATATTTTTGATGTGGATTATCAAAACAAATTGATTGAAGATAATCTGGTTGTTAAGAACGTAGATAAAAATCTTATTGAGAAGGTTAAAGATCTAAATAAGACTATCAACAATCAGATCCCAAAGGACAAAGCTCCAAAAAACATCAGATGGAAGCCTAAGACCTTTGAATTCAACAATATGTTTAGTTATGGTGAAGGTAATTATATTGACTTTACTAAACTAAAGGGAGCTATTGGTTTATTTGCTCCAAATGCTAGTGGTAAGTCTAGCATTATGGATGCTTTGGCATTTTGTGTATTTGATAAGTTCAGTAAAGGATACAAAGCGTCTCATGTTTTGAATACTCAAAAGATGAGCTTTAAATGCAAATTTAACTTTGAAGTAAACGGAGTTGATTATTTTATTGAACGTGAGGGTGAAGCTGATAAAAAAGAAAATGTTAAAGTAAAGGTTAAGTTTTACAAGATTGAAAATGGAAATGAAGTACCATTGAATGGAGAAGCTCGTCGTAGTACCAATGATATTATCAGAGATTATGTTGGTACATATGAAGACTTTATTCTAACCGTACTTAGCATACAAAATAGTAAGGCTGGATCGTTTATTGATCTAGGTCAGACAGAACGTAAAGATCTCTTGTGTCAATTCATGGGATTAAATGTTTTTGATCAATTATATACCATCGCTAATGAAAACTTTAAGGAAACCAATACTCTATTAAAGAATGTCAGCAAGGATCAATTAATCGGAGATTTACAAATGGTTTCCAGTAGTATTGATCTAAATAACAGAAATATATATCAATATAATTTGGATATCAAAGATCTTGAAGTCAAGAAAGAAGAACAAAATAACAAGTTATTAGAGTTGTCTAATGATATCATCAAGACCGCAACTTTTGATTTTGATATTTCTAAATTAGAATTAGAAAAGACACAATTAGAATCTAAGATCAACACATTTGAACATGATATAAATGAAAAGAAGGCTAAATTCTCTACAATTGAAACTCAACTTTCAGATTTATCTTCTTCATTGAAGAGTTGTGAAAATATAGAAAGTGATCACGATCAGTATAAAATCTGTAAAGAAGAAGAGTCTAAAAAGTCTTCGGAAATAGAAAAACTTAAGGTTCTAGTTAAGAACAAAATTGATAAGTTAAAAAAGTTAGAGGAACACAAGTATGATCCTAACTGCACGTATTGCGTAAATAACGTATTCGTAAAAGATGCTATTAAAACTAAGGAAGAACTTGAACTTGATAAAAACAAGGGCAAAATCTTAGTAGAAGAATTTAATATTATCAAATCTAAGTTGAATTCATTTGGAGATATTGAATCTCGTTATAAGGAATGTCAACGTGTAGATGTTGAAAAAGTTAGATTGGAGAAGACCAAGGAAGTTTTATCAACGGCGATATTACGTGATGAAAACTTCAAGATCCGATTGCAAAACGATTTGAATGGGGTAATTCAAAACATTGATACTTTTTATAAGAACAAAGATATTATTGAAAACAATTCTAAACTACTTGTTAGTGTTAATGAAGTAAAAACTATTGTTAAAAATATTGAATTGGATATTAAATCGGTAAATAATAAATTGTTTAATGCTTCTACTGAAAAAGGTAAGTTAGAATTGCAACATAAGAATACTACTGAACAATTGAATAAGGTTAAAGAGTTGGAATCTTCATATGAAGCGTATAAATTGTATACAGGTATAATTAGTCGAGATGGTATTCCATATGAAATTATTACAAAGACTCTGCCTGAAATTGAAAAGGAAGTGAATAATATTCTTCATCAATTGGTTGAATTTTCAATCACACTTCAGACGGATGGTAAGAATATCATGACTAATATAGTATATGATGATCGACGTTGGCCACTTGAAATGGCAAGTGGTATGGAAAAGTTTATTTCTGGATTGGCTATAAGAGTCGCACTAATTAATATTAGTAATCTACCAAGACCAAATATCATCTGCATCGATGAAGGATTTGGATGTGTTGATAGTGATCATCTTGGTCAAATAGGTGCTTTATTTAATTATTTGAAGCATCAGTTCGATTTTATCTGGATAATCAGTCATTTGGATCAGATGCGTGATATGGTTGATAGTCAAGTAGAAATAAAAAAAGAAAATGGATATAGCAGAGTAGTATATAAATAATATGAAGAAACTACTATTCATTGCACCACATCTATCTACAGGTGGATTGCCTCAATTCTTATTAAAAAAGATCAAGTCATTAATTAATGATTATGAGGTACATTGTGTTGAATATGCCGATGTTACTGGTGGAAAGTTTGTAGTACAACGAGATCAGATTAAAAATGTTTGCAAATCGAAGTTCTATACATTGTATGATAACAAAGAAGAAATACTTGTTATTATTGATAGAATAAATCCCGATATTATTCACTTTGAAGAAATGCCTGAATATTTCATGGATCTTTCAATTTCATCTAAAATTTATGATAAAAATAGAAAGTATTTCATCGTAGAAACATCGCATGATAGTAGTTTCAATTCTGATAACAAACGTGTTCTTCCTGATCAATTCTTATTTGTTAGCAAATTTCAAGAACAAAATGTAAAGAAACTTCCGGTAAAGTCTGATGTGATAGAATATCCTGTGGAAGTAAAAGTCCGTAATAATCGTGATCGGGGTCTTAAAGACTTAGGACTAGATCCAAGTAAAAGACATATAATGCATGTTGGTTTATTCACACCTAGAAAAAATCAAAAAGAATTTGTAGATTACGCTCGTGCAATGGAACATGAAAATGTTCAGTTTCATTGTATTGGGAACATGGCTGACAACTTTAAGTTTTACTGGCAACCACTATTAAATGAACTTCCAAGTAATGTAAAAGTTTGGGGTGAGAGAAAAGATGTACATAATTTTTATAGTTGTATGGACTTGTTTTTATTTACTAGTAGAGGTCATGCAAATGATAAAGAAACAGCTCCTATTGTTATTAAAGAAGCAATTTCATATAACATGAAGAGTCTGTTTTATAATCTGCCGGTTTATATGAATAGATACTCTTGTTATGAAAATGTATCTTATTTGGATGAAACTAGTTTTGATCAGAATGTTCAATTAATCCGTGATAGATTATCAGTAGTTAAACCTCCACAAAAAGAGGATGACAAAGAATTTATTGCTGTTATTTCTACACATCCACATTATGAAATTATAGAAGAAACTACAATAAAGGCTATAGAACAAATTAAAAAAGCTGGATATAAAGTAATCTTAACTAGTCATTATCCTGTAAGTACAAAGTTACAATCTATTTCGGATTATTATGTATATGACAGAAATAATCCTTCATTAATTCATAATTTTTATAGTAACTGGACATTTATAACACAACATCACGATATTAGAGTCCATCTACCATCGTGTGATGCTAACACATATCATGGTCTCGGTGTTGCTTTAAATTATTATAACGGCATATCACTAGCAAATAAATTAGGATATAATAATGTATTTGCTTTTAATTATGATGTCGTTATTTTAGAGAAGGATTTTCCAAAACTGGAAACTATTAAAAACATAATGAGAACCAAGAAAGCATTCTTCTTTTATGATAAGGCTTTGGAAGGAGATACATTCAAGACGGTATTTCACACGATCAATACTGACTTTTATTTGGATTTGTTTGAGTACTTTACACCAAATTCTTATGAAAAATTTGTTAAAGAAAAAGGCATATCGAATGGTCTAGAACAATTCTATTATAACAGAGTAATTGAGAGAAAAAAGGATTTGTATATCGATTATAATAATAACGAAGAAACATTCTTTAATAATAGTGAACTTAACATGTTTTCTATGTGTGAGTATCTAGCGGTTCTTCCAGTACCCAATCAAAACAAATTTGTATGTTTAAGTAACTTTAATAATAAAGTCGATAGTAAGGTTAATGAAATATGTGTTTATAAAAACGATGTATTGATTAGAAAAGAATCAAAAAAAATTATAAATGATGGTTGGTGGCATATTGAGGTTGATTTTCAATCAAATAACGAATATAGAGTATTAAACATCGTGTTTGACAAAAACAAATCTCGTATTATAAAAGAGTCTACTACCAAGTTCTCAACACTTGACGAATTGAAAAACAACGGACATTTTACAGCTAAATAATTATGAAAATAGTACAAGTACATTTAGGCCTATTACCAATTCCACCAAACGGATGGGGTGCTGTTGAGAAAATTATTTGGGATTATCATCAACAATTAAATTTTAAGGGTTTGGAGTGTGAGATAAAATATCTAAATGATATTAAGTATAATGATAATACTATCGTTCATGTACATGTTGCTAATCTAGCTAACGAATGTTTTGAACGTGGTATCCCTTACATTTTTACTCTACACGATCATCATGCATTTTTATATGGTAAAGATTCTTCGGTATTTAAGGAAAATTTAAAAGCTATAGAAAATAGTGTGATATCAACTTGTCCAGCTAAATACTTGGTGGATTATTTTGGTAGTAAAAAGTTACGTTACTTTTCTCATGCTGTTAATACAGATGTATTCAAGTATAAGAATTACAATAGAGATGGTTACAAGCTATTGTGTGTAGCTAATAATGGTTATGCAAACAATCAATCCTATGATAGAAAAGGATTCAAATTTGCGATACAATCTGCTAAAGAGTTAAATCTACCAATCACTATTGCCGGTCCAAGTAACAACAAGAGATTTTTTGAAACACTAGAGTCGTCTTTAAATAACTATGATAAGTTGACTAAAATTTTTGATTTGGACGAAAATGGGTTAATTGAGTTGTACAATAAACATGATGTATTTATTCACGCTTCTGAATTAGAAGCAGGACATCCAAATCTAACTTTATTAGAAGCAATGGCGTGTGGATTGCCTGTTGTAGGAACATTTGAAGATAAACGTTATGATGGGATGGTTGTAGTTGAAAGAAACACTAAACAAATAAAAGACGCAATCGGTAAAGTGATCTCAAACTATGAACGATATCATACAGAAGCTTTGAGGGCTGCAAACAATAATTCATATAATAAACGTGTAGATCAATTGATTGAATTATATGATGAATATGTTAATAGATTATTTGCTAATAAATTCGTTGATGTATATAAGAAATTAGATAAAAATAATAATCAAGCAAATATTACCGCAAATATTAACTATTCATTCAATGATAATGCATTCATAGAAATAAAAAATTGTGTTAATAAAGATGAATCGTTTGAAGTTTTATTCAAGAATCGTGAAGATGATAGTGTTCTCTATCAAACAACATTGAAAGATGGATGGTGGGGTAGATGTGATTTTGCATATTATATACCATTTAATATCAGTGTGAAGAGTAATTTGACAGGCAAATCGTTGTTAGACTATGATTTGGATTTAGAAGATCGAAATGTTTTAATTCAATTTGATACACCAGCGTTGGGTGACCAACTATGTTGGATGCCTATAGCAGAACAATTTAGAAAAAAACATAATTGTAATTTGTACGTAAAAATTCCATTGAGAGAGTTTTTCGAGAACAAGTATAAAAATATAAAGTTCTTGAATATGGATAGTCCTACCAATGATATTTTTGCTACATATAAGCCAGGTTGGTATGTAGATGATAAATCTATTAATACAAATAGATGTAAGAATGATATTAGAAGGGAACCACTTCAAAAGATCGCATCAGATTATTTAGGTCTTCCATATCTACCAGAACGACCATTATTAGATTTCAAACTACAATCGTCTCCATTTAATAAACCAACTGTAGCAATTGCTACGCAAAGTACATCCCAATGTAAATATTGGAACTATAAAGATGGATGGGAAGTTATAATTGAATATTTAAAATCAAAAGGATTTGATGTGGTTTGTATTGATAAACACAGTTATTATGGCAGTGGCGATAATATGAATTCTATTCCAAAAAATGCAATAGATTTGACTGGTGATTATCCTCTACAAGATAGAATGAATCAAATATGTCATAGTTCATTTTTTATAGGATTGCCATCGGGATTATCTTGGTTGTCGTGGGCTTTAGAAAAACCAACCATCATGATCAGTGGATTTTCACATGATTATACCGAGTTTGAAACTCCATATAGAGTTCAAAATAAAAATGTATGTAATGGATGTTGGAACGATAGTTATTTTGACAGAGGTAATTGGATGTGGTGCCCAAAGTCTGAAAAGAAAGAGATTTTTGAATGCACCAAAACAATTACTCCAAAAATAGTTATAGAAACAATTGATCGTCTAATTAAAGATAATAATTTATGAAGATTGTAGGAAGTTACATCGGCGCACATGATGTGGGCATTTCATTAATAGAAAATAATAAAATAGTTGCATGTTATACAGAAGAAAGATTTTCCAGAGTTAAATCAGCACACGCGGGTGCTGTTTTTCCTATAAACAGCTTCATTGCTATTCAAAAAGATTTTAATTTTGATATCAACGATCCGAGTGTAAAATTCGCATGTGCAAAGCCTGTAGCCATCAATCATGTTTTTATAACCGATATAATAAAAAATAGAAGTGTTAAATTAATAGGCCATGAATATGCCCACGCATGTGGTGCTTATTATACATCTGGATTTAATGAAAACACACTTGTAGTTGCGTATGATGGTGGTGACGCGGGAGACGACGATTGGAAAGAGTTAAATTCTGAGAATTATAATAATTATACTCCATGGAAATCTAATAATGATAATCAGACCGCGTGTTATGTTGTAAAAAATGGAAAGTTGATTGAAGTGGGGAATCGTTTGAAACATGGTAGTGTTGCAAACATGTGGTATTTAATGTGTTTTATATTTGGACTAACTCCATTAAAAGATGAAGGTAAAATAATGGGATTAGCAGCCCAAGGTAAATTCGATCAAAAAATATTTGATACACTCAGCTTCTTCGTTAAAAATGATATGATCAAAGCATCCTGTATGATTCAGGAGAAATACACAAATCTTTTAGCTCAGTTATCAAAAGATGATGCTTTAAATTTAAAAAGAGATCTTGCATATAATTTACAATACTTAAGCGAAATTACAATCCTAGATTTTATTAAAAAATACTATGATGAATATGGTCCATTTGACAATTTATGTTTGTCAGGTGGTATTTTTGCAAATGTAAAGATAAATCAAAAGATAAATGAGTATTTATCATTTAAAAACGTATGGGTTTATCCAGCTATGGGTGATGAAGGTCTTTCACTTGGATCTGCAATCGCATATGCAGTTGAACTTGGTGAATTTACAAATAGACGTATTGAGAATGTTTTCTTTGGAAAGAAAACCTCCATCGAAGATACTCAGAAAGATCTTGATAATTTCTCAAATACATTTGGAAAGAATATTACGTCTGAAGACTTAGATTTCAATAAAGTTGGAGATTATTTAGTACAAGGAAAAGTTATTGGTATATTTGATGGAGCTACGGAATATGGTCCACGAGCTTTAGGATCTAGATCTATAGTAGTTGAACCAACAAGAAAAGAAACACACGCATATATAAATCAAAGATTGAAACGGGATGATATCATGCCATTTGCACCAATCATGTTGGAAGAATATGTTGAAGATGTATGTTATGTATACAAGTCTAAAAGCGCTGCCGAGTTTATGACCATGTGTTATACGGTAAAAGAAAAGTGGGTTAATAAAATACCAGCGGTTATTAATTTTTACGATAATACTGCTAGACCCCAAGTTGTAAATAAAGATAGACATTCTTTATTTCATAAAATACTATCGGCTTATAATGATCGTTCTAAAATTCCTGTTTTAATGAACACCAGTTTTAATGGTCATGGAGAACCAATAATTAATACTCCAAACGATGCATTAAAACATTTAGCTGAAGGTACCGTTGATCTTTTAATAATCAATAATAGAATTTATAAACTATCATGAATACAAAGAATGGTTATTTCAAAATAGACTATAAAACGTCTGAGATAAAATTTAGTTTCGATAATTTACCAAGTAAATATAAAAATTGTGCTTTACATTATGTTATAGAGAGTAAAAACGCTTGTTATTATTTTACTGAAAATGTAAAGTATAACTATTGGTATACACGTACTGATCTGGTTGTTCTACCATTTGATTATATAAGATTATATTCATTTGATTTTGATACTGGTGTAGAACTTATAGATGAATACGTTTTTAATATCCATGATTTTAATTTCATGTTGAATTTTAAAACCAATAGTTTGGATGAAGCAAATATTTGGAGTAAATATATCGATTTATATAATAAGGTTCATGATACACGTATAAAATACGCCGTCAATATTACAAAATCGAATGAGTTATACGATAATTGGGTTATTTCAAGAGAAAAATATAATTTTATATACAAATTGTCTGAATCAGAACTTTCAAAGATTCATTCCGTCGATATTATCAAAAAAATAGTTGGCAACATTTAAAACTTCAAAAGATATAATAAATAGTGAGATGTTCACTTTTTCTGACACTATTTATAAATTAAACCTAACTTTTGAAAGGAATAAATTATGCCAATACAAGAAGGTGGAAGATTTTCACCAACACAAAATATAGTAAGTCCTGGTGTATTTACCAGAGAAAATGATCTATCAGGGCTAGCACAAGGTGTAGCCAATATCGGTGGTGCCATCGTAGCACCATTTTCAGACGGACCAGCATTCTTCCCAGCAAGAATAACCGAAGTAGCAATGCTTGAACAACGTTTCGGCGTAGCTGACGGAGTTTATTATGGTCCATACACAACCAAAGAGTATCTAATTCAACAAGGTGTAGTAACCGTTGTACGTATCGGTGGTCTAACCGGATACTGGCAAAAGAATCCATTGGTCGTATATGCTGAACCAGGCTACTGGAACAAAAATAACGACTTGGGTGCTTTGACCACAGCATCATTTATGTATTTAGATAGTGATGCGTATACATCAAATATAATCCTTGAATATAGTTCTTCAACATTAGCATCTAGTATATCAGGAGGAATTGTTGGTCTTGTCGGAACATCGGGTAGAATATCATCATCTGTGTCTGTAACCAGAGCTACGAATACGGAAGTTGAACAATTTCTCGTATCTGCCGGATGGCCAGACGCATCAAATAGTTCAACATTATCCGCGTCATTAGCCGCATCTGGTAGTAAAGGTAAATTGTTCAAGATTGCAACTACAAGAAATAGTTATATTTTCAGTGCTTCTGTAGTACAACAAGGCAAGAAGGTACAACCACCAGGTGGTTCTAGTGAATATACATTTGCTAACTTCGATTATGATAAATCTTTGATCTCAGGTGTTGTTTCAGCTTCTATCGGAGCAACTAAATATTCATTAACATATTCATCATCATATTTGGCAAGTGCAAGAAGTTATTATAACTATTTGACAGCATCTTATACTCTAAGTGGTAATGATGTAACTTATGGATTAGTATTTGGTAAATATGACGCAAACAACGTGTTGGATTTTAGCAATGCAAGTATAAGCAGTTCAAAGTCAAACGCAGGATTTGTTTACAGATACGATACATCACGTTTGCGACTAAATGGTGTAGTTAATGGTAAGTTTGCTCCAAAGGCAGCTGTAAGTAACTATCCAGCTGGATACAATGGTAAAGGCGGATCATTAAGTGGTTCGGTATTGTATGCTGGAAAACAAGTAAATCTTGGAACAGTAACTACAACAAATAGTTCTGGTGCTAACACATACTTGTTTAGAAAGATTACAGGAACAACTCCAACATCTGCAGTATTTGCTGGTTATTATTATCTAAGTTCAAGTGTACAAAGTCAAGATGTAAGTCCAGAAGTTAAGATCTCAACAGCTTTCAACGAAAGTTCTGAAACTGTTGCTTACTTCTCAGCATCAATGACTTCAAGTGCCAAGATTTCATTAGATTATGATACAACCACATTTGATGTAAATGGTACTTTATCATTATATAGCGCAAGTGTAAAATCTATTAGAAGTACAACCAGTTGTGGTTCATCACTACAATTCTTAGGTTTAGTAGGTGGTTCTTATGGTGATTTTAATGGTACATTCACAAGCCAAGACACTTCAGGTGGTGATCCATGTAATCCAAACTCATCTGCAAGAACCAAGATGGTATTGGCTGTTTTGAATAACACTCAAAATGGTTCAACTCAATTCAATAACAGATATGAAGTATTTGGTTTTGATACATCAACCTTGAGTCAATTGACAAGTTCTGTATTCCCATATAAGGGTTTGATCAATCCAAACGAAAATAACTACCAACTAATTTTGAAGTATAACTTCGCAAATGATGATGGTACTACAAGCGCTGGTACATATGGTTATTATGACTTCACCCTAAATGAAAGTGATAATAATTATATTGCTAACGTATTCGGATTCGATCCTACAGCTGGTAATCCTGTTAAGCAAGTTGCCGGTCAAAAGATAGAAGCTGCTTATAACTACTTGTTGTTCAATGATAGTATTCAACGATTCATCGCTGAAAAGACTCGTCCAAGTGCAGAAGGTGGTGGTTGGAAATTGTCTGCCAAGACTGCTCCAGAAACCGGATTTGCAGTTGGAGAACCTTTAAAGTTTGTAGATCAATATAGCACAAATTTGAATGCTGGTGATAGCCAATTTGGTATTACAAATGCATATACCCCATGGATCTATTCCCAAAAGATTGCTCCATTCAAAGGTAGTGCGGGTGCAGCTTCTACACCAACTAAGTTCCAATTATTTAAGGTACACACCATGAGTGATGGTACATTGAGCAACAAGAAGTACAAGATTGAAATCAGCAATGTTAAGTTGGCTGGTACAGTCCCAGGTAGTGATTGGGGTTCATTTACACTAGCAGTTCGTGCTTATAGTGATACTGATAAACGTCCAAAGTATTTGGAAATTTATCAAAACTTGAATCTAAATCCTGAGTCTGCTAACTTTGTTGCTCGTAGAATCGGTGACAGATATGCTTACATTACCTTCTCTGGTAAGATTATTGAGTTTGGCACATATACAAACTTGAGTCAATTTATCAGAATTGAAATGGCTGATGGTCTATATCCAGAAGTATCTATTCCATATGGATTTGAATCATATTCAACTCCGGTTGCAGGTACTTTGGCAGATATTATTCCACCAGTAAGATATAGCAAAGCAAGTATCTGGTCATTGGCTCCTGGTAAATATGCTTCTGGTACAGTCTTTAACGACGTTCCACAAGCTGACGACGAATTGGCATCATTGTATCCAACATCATCTGCTAACGTGGGTGTATATAACGATACATATCAATACTTCAAGCCACTACCAAGTAGTGTAAATGGTATCAATATTGACTTCGACTTGGAAGACAAGACATGGGGTACTGATAGTGCTAAGTTCTACGCAAATGGAACTGGTTCGTTACTATCTCCAACATTGAGTGGTAGTATTCCAAGCAACTATGATCCAGTTAATGAATCTACATATGTCAGACTACGTAAGTTCTTAGTTGGATTCCAAGGTGGATTTGAAGGTCAATGGCCAGCAATTCCAATCAATATAGGTAGTGATATTACTGCCGGTAATACACAAGGTCTAGATTGTACAAATATCAATAGTCCAGGTAGTATTGCTTACAAACAAGCAATTGCTGCTCTAGGTAATTCTGATGAATTTGATATCAATTTGATCGTATTGCCTGGTATCTTCTGTGAACAACATAGTTACGTAACTGATATTACTATCAATATGTGTGAAGCTCGTGGCGATTGTTTCTACATCATGGATAACATTGTGTTCCCAGCAAGTAACCAAACCGTTGGATTAATTGATGCCGCTGTCAACAGCGTAGCAACAATTGATAGTAACTACGTAGGTACATATTATCCGTGGGTTAAGATCCTAGATACAAATACCAACAAGATTATCAGTGTTCCACCTTCAGTAGTATTGCCTGCAGTTTATGCTGCTAATGACAATGCTGCTGCTGAATGGTACGCACCAGCCGGTCTAAATCGTGGTGGTATTACAACCGCTGTACAAGTACTTGATCGTTTAACTCATAGTGAACGTGATACCTTGTATGAAGGTCGTGTAAATCCAATCGCGGCATTCCCTGGCCAAGGTATTTGTGTATGGGGTCAAAAGACTCTACAAATTGCCCCAAGCGCTTTGGATCGTATCAACGTTCGCCGTTTGTTGATCAACTTGAAGAAGTTTGTCGCAAGTTCAAGCAACTACTTGGTATTCGAACAAAACGTAGCTGCTACAAGAAATCGTTTCTTGAGTATCGTAAATCCTTACTTGGAATCTGTACAACAACGTAATGGTATCTACGCATTCCAAGTCAAGATGGATGAACAAAATAATACTCCTGACTTGATTGATCGTAATATTCTTTACGGACAAATCTTCATCCAACCAACTAGAACTGCTGAATTCATCATCCTTGACTTCAACATTCTACCAACGGGCGCTCAATTTTCTTCCTAATCTGAGTTAAATGTAATAACGAACCCCCGCTTAGAAATAAGCGGGGTTTTTTATTTGATAGGTATATTTATATAGTATGATACTATTAACTAGAATTGTTGAGGATTTTACCAATCCACCAGTTAAAGAAGTGGTTGATCCATCTCTTTTAAAATTGATGGATGAAGTTATTAATGATACAAATGTACTTGTAGTTAATAATTTAAAAATGATAAAAGAGATTTTATCTAAAGATCCTATTGATAAAGCTAAATTGGATGTATCATTAAGTAATTATAAGCGTTATTTTAATAGAGATAACGGTGGTACTCCTGAAGTAATTCGGGGTATGAAGATGCAATGTAAATTAGACGAGTTAGCAAAATGATCAGTTTAACCGATTTATTATTAGAAGCCAAACTTCCTCAGAGCGAGCAAGATATGGATCTTTATGCTCGTAAATACAAAAAAACAATAGATTATTTGCGTACCAAGAACAAAGTACTATTATTAACTACTAGTAATAGATGGAGTGGTCACAAAGACGATATTGCTAAAAGTACACAACTTGCATTTAAAATACAAGAATTATTAGGTAAAGAAAAAGTAACTTTGATTGATACAACCAAGTTAAACATATTTCCGTGTGAAGGTAACGTATCATCTAAATGGGGAAATCATTGTGGAACAAAAGATGCTTCATTAAAAGATAAAGAAAAAAACCCTACAGGTGATCATCGTTGTTGGGCTAGTATAAATAATAAAAGCGATGAACTTTGGAAAATAAGTAAAGAATTATTTGAAAGTGATGTCGTTTTATTTTTTGCTAGTGTAAGATGGGGACAAGCTAATGGTTTTTATCAGAAATTAATTGAAAGATTGACGTGGATTGAGAACAGACATTCTACTTTGGGTGAAAGTAATATAGTAAAAGATATAGATTCAGGATTTATTGCTACTGGTCAAAATTGGAATGGAAAAGATGTTACTCAAACACAAAAAGAAGTATTACAATTCTTTGGATTCAAAACACCAAATGAATTATTTTGGAATTGGCAATTTACAGATAATGCTCTTGATGAAACAAAGAGTTCTTACAAAAAAGCAATTCCGGTATTCGATAAAACATTTTTAAAATCATATGATAAGACTAAATAATATATTAAACGAAGTGATACAAGAAGGTGGTGCCGGAGGTCATATGGCACATCCATTTGATTTTTCATCAACTGGAAAAGACTTAGTAAACGTGTTTGTTAAAGCTGTTGATTCACTAAAACAAGATGGTGGTAGTGTTAAAATCGATGGCGTAAATGCTAGTATTCGTATGGTAAATGGTCAATTCGTAATGGATCGTGGATCAGCAAAACCACTTGATATTAAGGGAATGAGACCCGAGGACTTGCCAAATAGATTTGAACCAGGTCATGGATTTATTAATATCGGAACTAAAGTAATCAATATTTTTGATGAAGCTATTCCAAGTACCAAGTCTGAATTAAAGAAATTGGGTTTATTAACCAATCCAAATATATTGTTTAATATTGAGTATGTAGAAGGTACAACAAACGTAGTTGGTTATGGTGACATTGGAAACTTTTTAGCAATTCATGGATTAAAAGAGATTAAACCAAAGACGCTTGGCAAGGATGGTAGTGTGAAATCACGTGTTGCGGTTGAAATACCGTATGATAAAGCGGCAATGCAGTCCTACATCAACAATTTAAATAAGGTTGCGATGAAGTATGGATTCAAAATACTAGGTAGCGTTGGTACATCATTTAAATCAGATCCAAATTTGGTGAAAGTGTTGAGAGAACCAGTGACATTATATCCAACCGGAGTTGCTGAAATCAAACCATTAAAAGACTGGTTAAAAAATGTAAAGATAAATACTCCTTTAATTACCCGTGAACAATTTATCAATGCTTCAAACAGTAAGAATATTGCACAGGATTTTGCCGGACAAGACATCCAAAAGGTTATAAATGATACTATTGTTTATTTAGCAACAATCAAACTAGGAGATGAAGTATTAAAAAATGCTACTAGTGAGATTGGCGACTTAGATAAACATGAAGGAATCGTAGTTAGAGATCCAAATATTTATAACAATCCATTTAAAATTACAGGAAGTTTTATTATAAAAGGTTTGGAAAGTAAGTTTAAGAAATAAAATAAATACATATTTGTTATGAAAAGATCATCAGGTAAAAGCAATCTTGATATTGTTAAAGATTATGTCGATGGCGTTCGTCCATTCGTTCAAGTAGGATATGATTCCAACTTGGAAAATTCAACCCGTAAAGAAGGTGAAGAGTGGGAGGATAGTCAAGGACGTAAATGGGTGTGGAAAAATGGTAGTAAACGTAGAGTTTCAAAACGTGCAACTCTTGTTTTAGAACAAAGATGTACATGTTGTAATATGGATGTTAGGTGGGGTAGTTATTTGGATGATCGTGTTTGGCCAAAAACACAAATGTGTTATGATTGTTTTACCAATGAAGAAACTCGTCTCAAAAGACTTGGTATCTGGGATACATTTAATAAAATCCGTGAACTTAAAAATGTAAGATCCGCATTGCAGGATTATAAACAAAGGTTTGAAGAAACAAAAATCTGGTGTACACAAAATCATGGCAAACCAATTGAATTTTCAGAAGAAGATGGATCAATTGAACGTTGGAGTGGGGTTGAAAACTATTCAAAAGTATTAGAAGATGTTACCAAGGATTTAGAATCTACCAATGAAAGATTATCAAAGATAGATGCGGAGATTGTGGAATTAGAAATAAAATATGAGTCAGCCAAACTTAAGAGAGATAATAAGAAGTGAGTATAAGAAGTGTATTGAGGATCCTATATACTTCATGAAGAAGTATGTGAAGATTCAACATCCTATACGTGGTACTGTTGCATTTGAACTATATCCATTTCAAGAAAAAGCTTTACAAGACTTTGTTGACAATCAATTAAACATTGTTCTTAAAAGTCGTCAAATGGGTATTAGTACTCTTACTGCCGCTTATAGCTTATGGTTGATGACTTTTCATAACGATAAGAATATATTGTGTATTAGTATTACTCAAGAAACCGCGAAGGAAATTGTTACCAAAGTACGTTTTGCCAATGACAATCTACCAAGTTGGTTAAAAGTTCCTTGTGTAGAAGACAATCGTTTGTCGTTGCGTTTAAAGAATGGATCTCAAATTAAAGCAGTATCATCCGCTGGTACCGCAGGTCGTTCATCAGCACTATCATTACTAATTATAGACGAAGCTGCATTTATTGACGGCGTTGAAGAAATATGGCTATCTGCTCAATATACATTAAGCACTGGTGGTAGAGCTATCGTATTGAGTACTCCAAATGGTGTTGGCAATTTCTTTCATAAAACGTGGGTTGAAGCCGAAGCAAACCAGGTTTCTGGTAAGGATGGATTTAACACAATAAGACTACCATGGCATTTACATCCGGATCGTGATCAATCTTGGAGAGATAAACAAACAGAATTATCTGGTGTAAAAGGTGCAGCCCAAGAATGTGATTGTGATTTTAGTACATCTGGTAATCAGGTTGTTGCGGTTGATATTTTAGAGTTTTATAAACAAACATATATAAAAGACCCAGTTGAAAGACGTGGTAATAATCAAGACATGTGGATATGGTCTTATCCAGACTATAGCAAAAATTATATATTGACCGCAGATTGTGCGAGAGGAGATGGTGGAGATTTTAGTTCATTTCACATATTTGATGTGGAGTCTTTGGAACAAGTGGCTGAATATAAAGGTCAATTAACTACAAAAGATTATGGTAATCTTCTAGTATCAATAGCTACAGAGTACAATAATGCGTTGTTGGTTATAGAAAATAATAACGTTGGTTGGGCTACAATACAACAGGTTGTTGATAGAGGTTATCAAAATACATTTTATAGTGCATCTGATTTGACTATAGTTGATGTTGAAAGAACTTATACAAATAAACTCAACACATCCGATAAGAAGTTGGTACCAGGATTTACTACAACTACTAAAAATAGACCACTGATGGTTAGTAAATTAGAAGCATTTTTCAGAGAAAAAACTATAATAATTCATTCACTACGATTGTACGAAGAATTGAATGTATTTATTTGGAATGGTCCAAAAGCAGAGGCTATGAGAGGTTATAATGATGACTTGGTAATGTCTTTGGCGATTGGATTATGGGTTAGAGATACTGCACTTAAATTGAGAAACGAACAAATACAATATAATAGACAAATGTTGGCCGGAATCAACAAAGTAACCAGTGTACATAATCAAACAATATTAACAAAACCAATTGGTCAAGCATCTGAATCGTGGGACTTTTCTCCAAATGCCAATGTAAACGGCAAAAAAGAAAGCTTAAAATGGTTGTTATAAATACTTATATATATGGCGGTAAAACATGACTGATAAATCATTTCAAGAATTAAAGAATAGATCACTTTTTGCCAGACTTAAACGTCTGTTTAGCAACGACGTAATTGTTAGAAACGTTGGCGGTAAGAAGTTGAAGGTTATAGATACTGATGAAATTCAGTATGCAACTGATCGTAATAGTCTAAGAGATCGTTTTAATCGTCTCAGAACTACGGCATATAATTCGTATACCCGCGACTTCAATCTATCATATCAAAGCAGTCGTATAGAATTATTTCGTGATTATGATACAATGGATATGGATCCAATCCTTTCATCCGCACTTGACATTTATGCAGACGAATGTACTAGTAAAAATGAATTGGGTGATATCATTTCAGTAAAATCATCAAATGATGATATCAAACAAATATTAAACAATTTGTTTTATGATATCTTGAATATTGAATTCAATCTTTGGAGTTGGACTCGTAGTTTAGCAAAGTATGGTGATTTTTATTTGAGATTACATATTAGTCCAGAATATGGTGTATACATGGTTGAACCTCTCAGTTCATATTATGTAACTCGTTTAGAAAATACACATTTAGAAAACAAGAATTTCGTTAAGTTCCAAGTCAATCTTCCATACGGAAACAAAATGGAAGATTTAGAAAATTATCAAATTGCACATTTTCGTTTGTTAAGCGATAGCAATTTTTTACCATACGGTAAGAGTATGTTGGAAGGTGCTCGTCGTGTATGGAAACAATTGAGTTTGATGGAAGACGCAATGTTGATTCATCGTATTATGCGTGCTCCTGAAAAGAGAATTTTCAAGGTAGATATTGGTAATATTCCACCAAATGAGGTTGATAATCATATGGAACGTATCATCGCACAGATGAAAAAGACTCCATATTTGGATCAAGCTACCGGCGATTACAATCTTCGTTTCAATCTACAAAACATGGTAGAAGACTTTTTCTTGCCAGTTCGTGGTGGTGATAGTGGTACCGATATTAGCAATTTACCAGGTCTTGAATGGACTGGAACAGACGATATCGAATATCTACGTAACAAGTTGATGGCAGCACTCAAAATTCCAAAAGCATTTTTGGGATACGACGAAAGTTTAAGTGGTAAAGCTACATTGGCAGCTGAAGATATCCGTTTTGCTCGTACAATTCAACGTGTTCAACGTATTATTGTCAGTGAATTGAACAAGATTGCTGTTATTCATTTATATTCTCAAGGATATCGTGACGAATCACTTGTTGACTTTACATTAGAATTGACAAATCCATCTACAATCTTTGAAAAAGAAAAGATTGATGTTTGGAAGAGTAAGGTTGAAGTTAGTAAGGACATGCAAGAACAAAAGTTGTTCAGTAAGAAGTGGATTTATGACAACGTATTCAGTATGTCTGATCAAGACATGATTAATCTACAAAAACAACTTATTGATGATGCTAAAGCAACATATAGATTTAAACAAATTGAAGAAGAAGGAAATGATCCAGCCTTGAATTTCTTGAAATCAAAGGGTGAAGAAACTGATGGAGGTACTGGTGGAGGCGCTGAAGCCAGTGGCGGCGGCGCAGAAGCCGATACATCATCCGCTGGTGGTGCTGAAGCCGGTGGCGGCGGTGCAGAAGCCGATACATCGTCCGCTGGTGCGCCAGCGGGTGGCACTCCTCCAATCACAGAAAAGAAAAGAGATCAAACCGGTAGAAAAGATGCTAGCAAATATCCATTTGGAGAAGACCCACTGGGCACTTTAGAAAATAATAGAGATAGTGATTTATCACCAACACACAAGTACAAAAATAAATCTCCATTGTCTATGGAATCTATATCATCTCTAGTTAAAGCATTCAATAGTCACAAAGATATTTTAAAGGAATCTCAAAATAAACCTTCGTTCATGGACGAAAACAACATAAAAGAATAAAGAATAGTATAAATAGTGATTATTTTTAAATTCTATTTATATTTATATTTAATTGGAACTTATGCATAAGAAAGCGAAACATTCAAAGTTTAAGAATAGCGGTATTCTATTCGAACTACTTACCAGACAAATAACGTCTGATATTCTTGCCGGCCGTGATGAATCATTCACGAAAAATCTAATGTTCAGATATTTCAACGAATCAAAAGAACTTGGCAGGGAGTTCCAATTATACAACTTCGTATCATCACAGTCCTCTAAAAATCCTCAAACCGCAGAACGAATTCTTGCCGTGGTTTTGCAAACACGTTCCAAAATTGATGCACATAAGTTGAATAAACAAAAATATAACTTGGTTAAAGAAATCAAGGAACAATACAACATCGATGAATTCTTGAAGAATAAGATTCCAAATTATAAATTGCATGCGTCGGTTTATAAATTATTTGAGAATCAGAATTTAAATGAAGTTAAGTTTGGAGTAGAAGAATTGGTAGAAGCAAGAGAATGTGTCATTGAAAGTTTAACTAAGGATAAAAAGAGTGATTTACAACCACTAGACATCTATGATAGTCAACCAGCCGAGGTTAGATTGTTAGCGTATAAGTTCCTAATTGAAAGCTTCAATAAAAAATATAGTAACTTGTTACCAGATCAAAAGCGTTTGTTGAAAGAATATATTACAAACGTATCTAATACTAACAAATTCACCGAGTTTGTAAATATAGAATACAAGAGGGTTTCTGAGATTTTGAAAGAGTATATTTCATCAATCAATAATAACGAGGTTATTAAGATTAAATTGAATGAAACTATAACTCAACTTTCAAGTAAAAACGTTGTAGGATTGGTTAAAGAAAATCAACTTACATCTCTTTTGACCGCATACGAATTGGTCGAAGAATTGAAAAAAATTCAAAATGAAAAAACTGCTTAAAGAATCGGGTGATCCATTTAGAGACATTGTAAAAAAATACGCTCAATATTATAGAGATAGCGAAATGTCTCGTATTTCTAAACAAGATTACAATGCGTGGTTGCAATCACACGCAGACAAAATTTCACCATCTACCCGTGAAAAAATAAAAAAGCAGGTAGATACCCAATTAAAGAAGAAGAATGAAGCTAGCACTACAGCCGGTGTTCCTGGTGTAATGACACCATTTGCATTTAGTTCCAATAAAAAATCTACTGGTAATGTTCGTGCTGCTACACAATTCGGATATAAATTGGCAAAACCTGTTAAAAATAATACTGGTTATGCTTTGGAAAATCAAATGTATAGTGGACCAGCATATGCTACTCCAGCTCAAAACATTGAGCCGATAGATACATACACAGATTCAAATGGGTTAGTACAACACGGAGATCCAGAACTAGATCCGGCATTGGCTGGTCATGAACAAGGAATGTTGCCTGTAACAGAACACGCAATTAGGCTTGTTAGACAAATGCGTAAAGAGGGAATTGGTGGTTTATTGTATAAGTTAAAGAATGAGGCTGATCAACAATCACCAGCACCAGCACCAGCACAACCTGCTGTTCCAACTCAACCAGTTCCAACAACTCCTAAAGCTCCTGTTGATGTCAATCTTCAATCTTACGATATTCAACCAGATTTTACTGCTTTTGATTCTAAGTTGAAAAATAGTACTGAACAATTAAAGACTGATCTTCAAAAGAAGATTCAAGATTCAATTTTAGATAAAAAGATTGTGGTTCGTGCTAGTAAGGGATATAAACAACCTGAGGCCGATTATACGATTAATGTAACTGGCGTACAAATCGACTATTATTATGATCGTTATGTTATTGTAATTATGGGTCGTGAAGAAAGTAAACAAAAAACTGCTAAATTCTTTGTTAAACCAGGATTTAAGATCAAAATTTTAGGAAGCGCGGATGTCAAACCTAAAGATCAATATCAAATAGCTAAATCTAAAGCATTGGTTGATCCTAATAAACAAACCGCAACTCAATCCGCAAATAGTGTGACATCCGAAGAACCACCTGCAACTGGACAACCCGCTGGTGAAAAACCACCACAATCTCAACCTACAGCTTAATATGAAACAAATTCTAATCGACGTATTACCTTTTGAATTTAAAAGAACATCACTAAACGAATCATTGAAAGATGGCAAACTTCTTGTTAATGGAGTTTTGCAACGTGCTGATGCAAAGAACCAAAATGGACGTGTTTATCCAGAAGATATTTTGAAACGTGAAGCTAACAAATATATGGATAACTTTGTAAAACAACGTCGTGCTATGGGTGAATTGGATCATCCAGAAAGTAGCGTTGTTAACTTAAAGAACGTTAGTCATAATATCGTAGATATGGGTTGGGATGGTAAAGATTTAGTGGGTACTGTAGAAATTCTTCCTACACCAAGTGGTAATATTTTAAGAGATTTACTACAATCAGGTATTCTTTTGGGTATCAGTAGTCGTGGTCTTGGTAGTGTAAAAAAAGACATGCGTGAAAATGCAGATGTTGTACAAGACGATTTTGATTTAATTGCATTCGACTTTGTAAGCAATCCAAGTACACAAGGTGCATTCATGTATCCACAAGGAAAGATCAATGAAAGTATTGATCAAAAAATAATAATCAATCCATATAGCAATGTAGAAAGATTAATTCACAATATTCTTTCTGAATTGTAAGTTCAAACAATATTTATATTCATATGATCAAGCTAAAACATTTAGTAGAAAACTCCACAGAAGTTGCTTATTCCGCTTTAACAAAAGAGGAGAAAAAGAAGTTATATGAAACAATCAAAGCTTACAATGAATATCGTGGTTCATTAAAGGCATCATCTATCTATGAAACCGCAACCAAAATTATGGAAGCTGTTAATCTAGCCGAACGTTATGCAATTAAAGAATGTAACGAATGGATGGAAGCCAAGATGATCGAACGTGACATGAAAGATGTAAAGAAGATGGCTGGTAAACTATACGAAGAAGCACACAAGATCAAAGGTGTTGAAAAACAACTTGAGATGTTGTACGAAGAAATCGGTTTGAAGTTGGAACGTTATTTTGAAATTGCAGATCCAATTACAGAAGCACCACAATCTTATCAAGTACAGGGTAGACCAGACTCAGTAAGTATCGCTTCTTCAAGAGATATCGATCAAACCAATTAAAATATTCTAGTTGGAATACTATCAATATATTCAATTAATTTATTGAAGGTTTCAAATACATAACGGCGGGATGTTTCCAAAACATACCCGTCTTCTTCTTTATAGATTTTAATAGTTTGTTTGTGGTCTTCTAGTTCTAGACTTGGGATTTCTACTTCACATGATAGATCATAGTCATCATCCATCTTAAAACCCATATGTCCTAACGTATCAATTTCATTAAATGACCAACCATTTGGATTGTCTATGTCAGCAATTTTATATTTTTGAATTTCTTCAAGTTCATTATTCACGAAGTTTTTCATCTTAATAGAAGTAGGCTTATAATTAAAATTATCATTGTTTCTAAGCTGTTTTAAGAATTTAATATTACTTTTATTAAGTTCCATGTGTTTGCTGAAATTTGGGTTGTAATTATAGGCCATATGAGTTAATTCTATCTATAAAATCGGCTAAGATTTTTGTTTTTTGTGTTCCGTCATCTTCGTCGAATATGCTGCTCAAAGTATAAAATACTTTATCTTTTGGTTCGTCGGAATCATCGGATAGTATTCTAACGAAACAAGCGTAGTTATAAAATCCTTTGTTTTGATTATTGGTCAATTTCTTGAACACAAACTTTTTGGTAGAATCGTTACTTTGTACTTCAGCTGAAACTTCTCTGGTACTTCTTTTATGAACAAAGTTTGTTTTTCCAAATCCAGCAAAGCCACTTTGTTTTGATTGAAATGTTAACAATTCTTTTTCATCAAATGGAACCCCAACGTTTTCTCTCAAAACTTGATCGAAAGGTTTGTCAGTAATTTCTTTCGCTTTACTTAGTGTATATTCAGAACCCTGCGATTCATAGTCTTCTTTTAGTTTTTTAATGATTTCTTTTACTTTTGTGAAATCTTTTACACTACTTGGTTTAATTGTATGAGCCATTTTACGTACTTGTGGGGATACTTTACTTGGTTTAACATCACCTTTTTGGAAGGCTCTTACGAGTCTGAATAGTCTTGCTTGCTTTTCACTTTGTGCTGGCATATACAATAAATATCATTTTTTTTAACATCTTACGATTTTTAATTATATTTATTTATCAAATACATCAATCATTTGATGTCACATCTAAATTAAATCTTCTTTGGAGTTCTTCAATAACTTCACCAAAAAAACAATAAGAAAGGATAGTAATATTATATGAGCGATCTATTAAAGGAAAGTATCGCAGACGCAAAGGCTGTTCGTGAAACAGCAATTGCCAATGCAAAGACCTTTCTTGAGGAAAATTTTGCTAAGAGCATGAAAGAAATGTTCGCAGAAAAACTCAAGGGAGATATGACAGACGAATCATCTGATGAAGACCAAGTTGACGAAAACTTGTCAACTTCAAAGATTGGTGGAGAAAAGGGAAATGTAGCTTCTAAGCAACATCCTGTACAGCCATCATCATCAGCTGACAAGAGCACAACTACGGCCGGCAAACAAGAATTCGACGCAAAGTTGGAAGAAGAAACCAGTATGGACGACGAAGAAGTAACCAGCGAAGAACTAGATGAAATTCTAGCTGAACTTGAAGGTGAAGTCGTTAGTGAAGAAATGGTAGAAGACGGCGAGGTAATGGGTTCTGAATCAGATTCTGATGGTGAAGAAGTAAATCTTGATGAACTTCTAGCTGAATTGGAAATGGAAGAACAAAACGTTGATCCAATGGCCGTTGCACCTCCAGCCGCACCAGCCGCACCAGTTGCGCCAGTTGATCCAATGGCTGCTGTTCCAGCACCATCTGTTCCAGTAGCTCCAGTTCCTGGCCAAGTTCCATCACCATCTGAAGGTGAAGTAACCTACGAAGAAATGGCAGAAGCTCTAGTAGCTATCAATGAAGAAAACGAAGCATTAAAGAACCAATTGAGTGAACACATAAACACCGTCAAGTATTTGAAGGGTGTGCTCGCAGAAACCAATTTGTTAAATGCTAAGTTGCTATACACCAACAAGTTGTTCAAAGGTAAGTCTCTTACCGAAGATCATAAGTTGAAGATCATTAACACTTTCGACTTGACCAGAAACATCCGTGAAGTCAAGTTGGCATATACCGTTTTAGCCGAATCATTTAATTCCGGTGGATCAGTTGTCAAAAAGAAGACCAATGCAACTGTAAGTACTATCACCGAAGGTTTGGCAAGCAAACCAGTATCATCAACTAAGCCAGTGTCTACTATTGTAGAACCACACGCTGACGAGATGACTTCAAGATTCCAAAAACTCGCAGGAATCAAGAAGTAAAATTAGTTTGCGAGTAAAAACCTAACAATAATAAAGAAAGAAACAAAAATATGAGTATCGACGTAAAGAGTCTACTAACAAATAATATGAATCCACAGGCTAAGCTAATGGCTGAAACCCGTGGACTACAATCCAAGTGGGAAAAGACAGGTCTTCTTGAAGGCGTAAATGGCGTTGAAAAAGCGCACATGTCAATCCTATTGGAAAATCAAGCAAAGCAACTACTAGATGAAGCTTCTTCAACTGGTACTTCAACCAGTTCCGAACAATGGGCTGGTGTTGCTCTACCATTGGTTCGTCGTGTATTCGCTGAAATTGCTGCAAAGGAATTCGTCAGCGTACAACCAATGAATCTACCATCCGGTCTAGTGTTCTATCTAGACTTCAAGTATGGTTCTGGTAATCATTTGAGCCAAACTCCAGGCACTAGTTTGTTTGGTGGTACTAATTCTGCTAAGTTCGGTTCTACCGATGCAGCAGTAAATGGTCTATATGGTCAAGGACGTTATGGTTATTCTGAACGTGTAGTAACCAGTTCAGCATTCACATCTGCAAATGTCACCGTTGCTTCAGCAAGCTGGGTAGATCTACAATTTGCTAGTGAATTTAGTTCATCATTGAGAAGCGGTAACGTTAAGGGTATCTTCAAGATTGGTTTAGACGTTAATGACAATACACAAGCAAGCGCCGTAGCAGCTTCGGGTTACGTTTGGAATGTTGACTTGAATGCAGTACGTTCATTTGGTCTACAAACTACTGGTAACGTTGCTTACACCGTATTGAACACATACGCAACCGCAGTGAACACTAGTACAATTGCATCACCAAATTACATAATTAATTTGTTCGTAAGTCAATCAAGTACCGCTGCTACACCAGCACTAACTCCAAAGTTGAATTACACACTACAACCTACTGATAACCTACGTGGTGACTTCGAAGCTGGTAAGACCGCTGGTGAAGGTTCTGGTAACAGTGCCGCAACAGCAACTCAAAATATTGATACTGATATCAATATTCCTGAAGTAAACTTGGTACTAAACAGCGAACCAATCGTTGCTAAGACCCGTAAGTTGAAGGCAGTCTGGACCCCAGAATTGGCTCAAGACTTGAACGCATATCATTCTATTGATGCAGAAGCAGAACTTACTGCTCTATTGAGTGAATATGTATCTATGGAAATCGATCTTGAAATCCTAGACATGTTGAACGAATCCGTAACTGGTACCACAACCGAAGCTTGGTCTGCCCAAATCGGTACTGAGTTCCAAAAGACAATCAGCCTAGCTGGTGGTGCTACTGGTACTCCAATTGCTAACTTCACACGTGTAGTTAACAGTTCAGCAAATCGTACTGCTTACGTAAAGAGCACTTGGTTCCAAACTCTTGGTAACAAGATCCAAAAGGTCTCTAACAAGATTCACCAATTGACTCTACGTGGTGGTGCAAACTTCTTGGTATGTTCACCAGACGTAGCAACCATCTTGGAATCAATTCCAGGATATGTTGTTAACACCGATGGTGATTCTGCTAAGTTCGCAATGGGTGTTGCCAGAGTTGGTAGCTTCGCAAGTCGCTTCCAAGTCTACAAGAACCCATACATGACCGATAACGTAATCTTGATTGGTTTCCGTGGAAGTAACTTCCTAGAAACCGGTGCAGTATATGCTCCATATATTCCACTAATTCAAACTCCGTTGGTCTATGATCCAGTGAACTTCACTCCACGTAGAGGTGTAATGACCCGCTACGCTAAGAAGGTCGTCAGACCCGAATTTTATGGAAAAGTTATTATCAGTGATCTCGACACTGTATAATAATTAGTAGAATTTAAATAATTCAAAACCCCAACGAAAGTTGGGGTTTTTTCTTGCACTAATCGAAAAATGCGTTGGTAGATGTTACAACGATTTCTTGCACTTCTTCTTTGAACGATGTACTCTTCAGATATGGCAAAGTTTTGTGTTTAAGAGACTTGGTTAACTTTTTATTTTCTATTTTATTGCTTATAAACTTGACATAACGATGTTTGCCACTTTCTCTTTTGCGCCAGAATGTTTTACCAATACGTTCTTTTAGTTTATCTACACTATGAGTTTTCCATCGTGAATATACACTTCTACTATGTATCCAATCATATTCGGTGGGGCCAACTAAACTAATACTATAGTTAGGCATTATAGCGATATCTACATAGTTATCACCTTGATATAGAAATCCGGTTGCTTGATAAATTGTGCCTGTGTGACCAACTTCACTATCCGCATAACTCAAAATACATTTTATTTTTGGGTAATTTATATTTAGTAATCTGAAACTTTCAGCTATACAATAACTTTCAATATTCTTACCATATCCATCTTCTATCCACAACCGAGTTAATTCAAATACATTATCATTTGTTAATAGTGGGGTTATACTTGTGCTGGCATTACGTCCAACAGCATTACCATACACCAATACGCCTATTAGTTTGGGATTATAACCACCAAAGAAACTGCTTTCTATATAATCTTTATAATAAACTCCATATGCAACCGTACACAATGTCCATTTGTGTGTATAGTGATTCTTTTCTATCATACTTCTTGCAATCTGTTTACTTATAGGTTGTAAAAAGATTAGTGATGTGTCACAATATGGTTCCTTCATTAAAACATACTATAGTATAGTTCCTAGGAATGTCAACAACTTTTTTAGATTCAAGTCAATCCCCAGATAACAGAGACCAGTACAAGCCACCACCAATTGAAGGTAGCTCCATTTAGCTTCTTATACAGAAGATATCCCCAACACACGGCCAAGATGGCATTGGAAGTAATAGTGAAAGTCAAGTCCATATTTTTATTTATTATTTTTCAATTAAATTACACACTCAGATATTTAAGAATGAAGTAATTACAAATAAGATGATATGTGTTGTCGCTAATGATATATAGCCAAGTGGTTAAAAATTTTGGTCTTGCATCCTCATCATCATTTTTCCAATCGTCGTAATAACCTGTTATGTTACATTTATCAAACGATGGATATGACCAGTCTGGTCCAATGCGATTTTTATACCAAATGAAATATTTGATGATACACCATCTATCTTGAATAAAATGTGTGGCAAAAATAAGAAATAGTGCCAATACATTTTGGGTAATCAATAAAAATGGCATCGTATATAAAACACAATGAACTAAACAAGGTAATGATTTTTTATTCTTGTTTAGAGCCATCCAATCACTTTGAAGATAGTAATCGGAAAAAAGATGAATAAGTAACTGTTCCATAATTTATAGTATACATCACAAAGTTGGAAGATGTCAACCTATTTTTCAACTTAGATCAAATAAAACAAGCCTTTTGAATTATAAACTACAATTTTAATCTTGGTATCATCAATTTTAGTTACACCCATTCTATCTGTAATTTGAAATGGGTCTGGATGATTACTCATAGGTGCAGCCATAACCCTATCTTTAATTTTATATATATCCAAATCTGTATTAACAATACTTGGGTGATATTGTCTTCCTAAAGGCATCATTTTCATATGGGTTTATTTGTTTTTGGTTCTACTTTTGTTACTCTACTTGATGGAAATGCTTTGTTGCCAAAGTCACTGCCATGTAAACTATATAAGTGCATCACTACACCATGTTTTACAATCACATCTCCTAAATCATTCACTAATACATAGGCAGGTCTATCATATTTTAACATTACATCGGAAC